>Ga0256834_1000235_pt1 | contig 40069 bp, 31 predicted proteins | sample 4281140metaG_FD_190536 | JGI IMG/M metagenome (GOLD analysis project Ga0256834, IMG submission 190536) | Hydrothermal vent microbial communities from East Pacific Rise, Pacific Ocean - 4281-140 | ecosystem: Environmental > Aquatic > Marine > Hydrothermal vents | place: Pacific Ocean: East...
AATTAAAGTATTTTTTTTATCTTGTTTTTTTAGTATGTTACTTAATAATTTTCATCTAGCTTCTATTATTGTAGCAAAACTTAAGGCAGAAATTTTATTTCAATATTCTTTTCAAAAAACTTTATCAAAATTATCCCACCTTCCTTCTAATTCATTTGAACTTAATCAAGATTTTTTTAATAAAAAATTGAAAACATCAAAAGAATTACTTATTTTTAGGATACTTCTAAAATAAGCAGTTAAAGAAAAAGGTTCTAGTAAAATTTTATAATTTTTTAACATAATTTTTTTATTTTTATTAAAAATATTTTTTGAAATTATAAAGATTTATTTTAAAAAAACAAATTTAAAATAAGAATTTTAAAATAAAATCTTTTTGAAAAATCTTAAATTTATATATACTTAATTTAAGTAGAAAATAATTTTTTATAAAAAAAATATGAATACTAATCGTTTAATTTCAGAGAATGAAAAAATTTATAAAGATTTTTTTAATAATTATGATATAATTATTAGTTGCCCTATAGTAGTTACTTTTGTTTGAGATATTTCCTTTTTATCAAAATGAAACACTTCTAATTTAACTCAAAAAATAACACTTAGAAATTATATTTGATATAATAAAAATTTTTCAAACAAAGAAATTGAATATATAGTTAGGGATAATAATAAAGGTTTTATAAAACAAGATATAGAAACAAAATATTCTATAAATAAAAAATTATTAAAAAAAATTTGATTAGATTGAAAAATTTGATTTTTGTCTGAATATAATTCAGCAAATCCACCTTCAATAATTTGAAATATATTAATTTTAAAATTATTGATAGATAAAAAATTAAGTATAGAAGATATTGAAAAATTGGATTTAGAAAATTCAGAATTCAAAAAAATATTAGATTTAGTTTTGGATTTAGATAAAAAATTATTACAAAAATTTAATTTTTTTTGAGCAAATAGAAATAATGGTATTTATTTATGAGCTAGTTTATTGAGTTCAGATTCTCATATTTTATCAATTCAAGATTGAGAAGAATATATATTTAAAAATATTTGAGAAAATTATGATTTTAATCAATTAGATTTAACACTGTCTTTAATAAGTCCTAATTTAATTACTAAAAATAATTATAATTCTTTATTTTTAGATGAAAAAACAGAAAAAATAAAATGATTTATTGATGAATTTGATATTAATTCAAATATAAAAGAAAATATAGATTTATATAATTGAATAAATAATATTTGAAATTTTTATTCTATAAAATTATATAAAGATTTATTAAGATTATATGGAGCTAATTGTTCAGAAACTAATTTTTATAGAGATTTAAAAATTTATAGAGAAACTTTGAAATCTTTATTTAATAACAAAAAAGATGAATTAAATGATAAATTTATAAAAAAACAGATTTTAGAATTAGTTTTAGATAGAAATTTTGATTTTTATATGGATTATGTTTGAGTTTTTAGTTCTATAAAATTTGCTATTTTTAGTCAAAAAATATGATATATAGATGAAGAATTAATTAATACTTTAAATAGAAAAACAGCATTTAATTTAAAATTGGATTATTCTTCTTTTTATGATTGATATGAAAGAAAATGACTTAAATTAGAACAATATAGAAGTTTATGAGAATTATCTATTTTATCATCAGAATTTTTACATCTAAAATATTTAGATTGAGAATTAATAACAAATTCTTGAGATTATGATTTTTTAATAAAAAATACAAAATGACTAACTCTTGATTTAATGAGAAGAAAAATTTATTTAGATTGAGAAAAATTAACATCAAAAGAAATTCATTCTCAAAATACAACAATTGAGATTTTAGAAATTTTGTTACTAAGATTATGAGAAAGTGTTTCAAATAAAGAATTACCAAAATCAAGTTACTCAACAAATAAAAATGAAATGTTATGAAAAATAGTTTTACCAATAGTGAAATTAATAGAAGAAAGAAAAAAAATGAAATTACCTTTTATTTGCAAGTGAAGTTTATCAGATTTTTATATAAAATTAGATAAAAATGGTTTAAAAATAAATATAATAAAAAAGTTGTCTTAACTTTTTCAGTTTTTGTCTTTGAAAATTAAAGTATTTTGTAGATACTTTAATTTTTAATAAAAATTATATGGAATTTTATAATTGTAAATTTTCTGAATTTTCTGAATGAATATTAAGAAATTGAGGAATTATTGAAGATCAGGAAAAACCATCAGATATGGTTAAGAGAATAACAGATTGATTAAAAGATATAGATAGTTTTTTTTCAAATTTAGAAAGTACAAATATACATATAAATAATATGAAAAAATATATTTGTACTAAAATGGTTGTTCCAAATACTACAATAATGACAAATTTAGGAAGACATAATTCTAAGCCTCTTTCTGCTTGTACTGTTCCAGATATAAATATGAAAGGTGATTTTGAAAAGTTAAAAGCTAAGGTTGATAATATACATTTATCTTGAATGTGAACTTGATTTGATTTTACTTGATTAGATGATCCTATTAAATTATTATATTTTTTAAATAAGGCTTGAGTTGATTTAGAAGAGTCATGAAAACAAGAAAGACCTGTAGGAAATATGTGAATAATTTCAATTTATGATAAGCATGTAGTTGATTTTATTAATGTGAAAAGATGAGCAGATGAAAGGTGAGAAAAATGGAATTTTAATATATCCATATCTATTGATAATAATTTTATAGATGCTGTTAAAAATAATAAAAAAGTACAACTATTAGATTGAAAAGAAATTGATGCAAATGAATTATTTAATTTAATTGCTGAATCTGCTTATGATTGTGCTGATCCATGAATTTTATTTATGGATAGAATGCAAAGTTGAAATACAACTCCAGATGTTTGAGAATATGTTTCAGTTGCTCCTTGTTGAGAAACAGGATTAGCAAAATGAGAAACATGTAATTTTTGATCTGTTAATATTGCAGAATTTGTTGATTCAGATAATAAAATAGATTATAAAGAGTTAGAAAAAGTTATAATAGATTTAGTTAGATATTTAGATAATATAGTTGAATATAACTTAGATAAGTATTCAGATGAAAGCTCAAAAAAGATAATGGAACAAAAAAGAAAAATTTGAGTATGAATATGTGGAGTTGCAGATATGTTTTTGAAATTAAAAATACCATATTGAAGTAAAGAAACAATTGAATTATCAGAAGATATAATGAGCTTTATAAACTTTAAATCTAAGGAAGCTAGCATAAAATTAGCAAAAGAGAGATGAAGTTTTTGAGCTTTTAATACTTCATTATATCAAACAAATTATTTAGTTAATACATTTTGACAAAAAAATACAAACACTATATCAAAAGAGGATTGGCTAAAATTAGATAAAGAAATCAAGAAAAATTGATTAAGAAATTCTAACACAGTAATTCTACCACCAACTTGAAGATCTGCATTAGTCTTTTGAGCAAGTCAACAAATTGAACCAATTTTTGGTGTTAAATGACTAGATTGAAAATTACCTAAATCATTACTTGAAGAATGATTATCAGAAGATATTTTAGAAGAAATAAATGAGAGTTGAACATTAAATATTTTAAAAATATTAAAATCTACTAATAAAAAATATAAAAGAATATTAGAAGTTTATAAAACTGCAAATGAATTATCTTTAGAAAATCATTTAGATATATTGGAGGCTTTTTCAAAATATACAGATGAAGCTGTTTCAAAAACAGTTAACTTACCAAATAATGTATCTATTAAAGATATTAAAAATGTTTATTTAGATTGTTATAGTAGATGATTAAAATGAGTTACTATTTATAGAGATTGAAGTAAATTATTTCAACCAATAAAAACTTCTAAATAAATTTGTTTATTATTTATTTTATTATAAAGTATAATTACTTTATTTATTAAATATTATTTTATGCCTACATGAGAAAAGTATAATTTCCAATATTGTCCAAAATTAGTTATTTTTAATAAAAATAATGAAGTATTATTATGTAAAAGACAAGGAGAAGAAGATTTTAATTGAGTATTTTCATTTCCAGGATGAAAAAGAGAAAAAATTGATATCAGTATTGAAATTTGAATTAAAAGAGAAAAAAGTGAAGAAATATGAGAAAAAGTAAGAATAAAAATGTATAGACTTTTTAATATAGAAAAAGAATATGTAAAAAAATCATGAGATACAATGATTTTACCTCATTATGTTTGATTTTATGAATGATGAGAAATTATAATTAATGAAGAATATTCTGAATATAAATGGCTTTGATTAGATGATATTAATAATATAAATACTATTTGAACAGTTATTCCTATAATTAAGCAGTTTATTATTTTTAAAGAAACTGATTTTTTTAAAGAAAGTTTTAAATATAATAATTTTTTAATTTAAAAAATATGAATAACATAACAAAAACTAAAAATTTTATAAAAAAAGAATTAGAGTGACTTTGCTCTGCTCATGATTTACATCATATAAATAGAGTTTATAAAATTTCAGAAACAATTTTTTTAGAAGATAAAAAATGAAATAAAGAAATTATTTTAATTTCTGCTTTATTACATGAAATGTTAGATAATAAATTTTTTGAATGAGTTTTAGAAAAACAAAAAGAAAAGATAGAAAATTTTTTAAATAGTTTAGAATTAAATAAACAAGAAAAAGAAAAAATAACTTATATAGTAGAAAATATTTGATATTGAAAAAGTTTATCTTGAAAAAAAATTGATAAATTTATAGAATTTCAAATTGTAGAAGATGCAGATAGATTAGAAAGTATTTGAGCAATAGCTATAGCGAGAACTTTTGCATATTGATGAAAAAAACATATACCAATTTATGATCCAGAAATAAAAGTAGAATTAGATATGACCCCTGAAGAATATAGAAATCATAAATGAACTTCTATAAATCATTTTTATGAAAAATTATTAAAATTAAAATATTTAATGAATACAAATTTTTGAAAAAAAATAGCAAAAGATAGGCATAAATTTATGGAAACTTTTTTAGAACAATTTTTTTGAGAGTGGAATTGAGAAAAATAAAAATAATTTTATTAATTTAGATTTATTAAAATAAAAAAGTAAAAAAAATGGTTTATTATTTCCTCAAAATAGATATTTATATAATTAAATATAATAAAAAAACTAATCACAAAAGTGTAATTAGTTTTTTTTATTTTTTTAAATGGTGCCGAGCGCGAGATTTGAACTTGCGACACAAGGATTTTCAGTCCTCTGCTCTACCCCTGAGCTAGCCCGGCTTGTATTTTTGGCTAAAAAATTTCTTTTTAGCAAGAACTATTATATAAAAATTCTATAATAAGCAAATTTTTTTTTGAGAAAATTTTGTTTTTTTTAAAAAATACTTTATAATGTAAACAAGAAATATATTTTTTATAACAAATATTATGAATTTAAGAAAAATTTTAATATCATTAATACTTCTCTTTTGAATATTTTTTTTGGCTAATAATACTATGGCTGTAAATATTGAAATGTGAAATAATGATTTTGAAAGATTAGTTGAAAGAGTTTCTATAAATACTGATTCTGTTGATGATAAAAGAGGTATTGTAGAAAAAATAGAATCTTTGTGAGTTAATCTTTTATGAACATTCAAAGTTGTAATACAATGATTATTACTGCTTTTTATAGTTTATGCTTGAGCTATGATGATAATGTCAATGTGAACAAATGAAGAAGATTTAGCTAGTGCCAAAAGACATATTCGGTATGCTTTAATAGCATTAGTTTTTATAAATATGCCTTGAACTATATATGATGCACTTGTTGATGGCTGATGAGAAGATATAACACAAAGTATTTGAATAGTTACAGATAAAACTTTTGGATTTATAAATATGGAAAATTTGTTAACTATTATTTGAAATATTGTTCAATTTATTCAAGTAATAATATTTTTTATAGCAATATTACTTTTAAGTCTTTCTGCTATAAAATTAATTATGGCTAGATGAAGGGAAGATGTTATAAAAGAACATAAAAATAATATATTTTATTCACTTTTATGACTTGTATTTGTTTGGTTGATATGACTTTGGAAAGATATAGTTTTTGATTGAGTTAATATTCAAACTAAAGCTAAAGGTTTTTTCAATTCTATGGCAGAATTTATTTTAATGTTTGCTTGACCTATTGCTATTTTCTTTTTAATAATGGCTTGATATTATTTTATTACAGCTAATTGAGATGAAGATAAAATTAAAAAATGAAAAAGTATTATTGTGAATGTTGTATTATGATTTGTAATTTTACTAATGTCTTACACTTTCCTACTTGATTTAAATGATTTTAACATAAATGATTAAAAAAAATACTAAAAAAGAAATTTTTTAGTATTTTTTTTATAAATTATAAATTCAAGGATTTAGATCAGAAAAAATTTCTTTATCTTTAAAAGTAATTACTCTTTTTTTGTATTTATCAACCAAATTTTTATCATGAGTTGCTATAATTATAGTTTTTCATAATTTATTCAAATCTTCAAAAAGTTCCATAATTGTGTCTGCTGTTTCAGGGTCTAAGTTACCAGTTGGTTCATCTCAAATAATTAAATCGGGTTCATTTACCAAAGCTCTAGCAATAGTAACTCTTTGTTTTTCTCAACCTGAAATTTCAAAAATTGATTTATCTTTTTTAAGTAAAAGTCCAACTTGTTTCAAAATATTAGGAACTCTATGTTTTATTTCAGTATTAGAATATCAACATACTTCCATTCAAAAAGCCACATTTTCATAAACAGTTTTAGATTCAAGTAATTTATAATCTTGAAAAACTACTCAAATTTTTTTTCTATAATTAGATAAAAATTTATCATTTTTTTTATAATATAAAGAATTTTCATCATTTAAAATAATTTCCCCCTTTTTAGGTTTCAAATCTCAAATAATACTTCTAATAAAAGAAGTTTTTCAAGAACCAGATTTTCCTATTACAAAAGCAAATTCTCAAGTTTTTATTTCAGTATTTATATCTTTTAAAACAATTTTATTTCAAAAAGATAAAGTTAAATTTTCTATTTTCATTTTTTTATTTAAATTTAATAAATTATATTCTCATAAACATTTTACTAAAAAAACAAAAAAACTCAAAATTTTTTTTGACTATATTTTAAAAATATGATTTAATATAGTTATATTTTAAAAATTTATAAAAAAAATGAACCAAATAACTAAAAAGATATTCTTATCTTACAAAAACTTTTTTGATAAAACTATAGAAAATTCAACTATAACTATTGCTTTAATTTGTATAGTTTTATTTTCTGTGTGATTTTTTGTAAATAATATTTGAGCATTTTCTTTGGATAATTCTTTAAAAGCTAATATTCTTGAAATAAAAAAGGAAAAAAAAGAATTTAATATAATTATAATAGATTGAAAAAAATATAAATTAGTTTTAGTTAAATAAAAAAGTAGTAAAAATTTTTGCTACTTTTTTATTTTTGCTTATACTAAAGAAGTAAAAAAAATATTATTAACAAAATTAAAAAAATATGAAACTAATTTTTATATGAATACAAGGTTCTGGAAAAGGAACACAAGCAAAAATTTTGAAAGAAAAATATTCTTTTAAAATTTTTGAAACAGGCTGAGCTCTTAGAAATATTGCAAAAGAAGAATCAGAACTTTGAAAAAGGATTAAAAAAACAATAGAAGCAGGAATTTTGGTAGATATAAATACTATTTGAGATATTATTTCAGATTTTTTAGAAAAAAATGATACTAGTTCAAATATTATTTTTGATTGAATTCCTAGAAATAAAGAGCAAAAAAATTTGGTTGATGATTTGATTTCAGATTACAAAGTTGTACTTTTTGATTTACCAAAAGAAGTTGCTGAAAAAAGATTACTTTGAAGAATGTTTAATTCTAAAACTTGAGAAACTTTTGTTTCAGGAACTTTATTTGATCCAAAAACTTGAGATAAATTAGAAATTAGAAAAGATGATAATCAGGAAGTTATAAAACAAAGAATAGATAGCTTTTATGCTAAAACTATACCAATTATTGAAGAATATGAAGCTGAATGAAAATTAATAAAAATTAATGCTAATAATTGTATTGAAAGTGTTACTTTAGATTTAGAAAAGTCTTTGAACTTGTAGGAATAGATTAAAAATAATCAAATCTTTTTAATTTTTTTGTATAATAAATAAAAGTTAATTTTTAAAGAAAATAATAAATGTCAAAAGAAAAAAATAATTCTACAATTAAAACAGAAAATACTTGGGATTTTCATGATGAAATAAAATATTCAAAAATTGCAAAAGCTTGAATAAATGAAGAAGTTGTAAGACAAATAAGTATTTCTAATAAGGAACCTGTTTGGATGTTGGAGCTTAGATTAAAGGCTTTAAAAATTTTTGAAGAAAAAGAAATGCCAAAATGGTGACCTAATTTATCTAAATTAGATTTAGATAAAATTTATTATTTTGCAAAACCTGAATGAGCAGGGAGCAATAAAACTTGGGAAGATGTTCCTGAAAAAATAAAAAATACTTTTGATAAACTTTGAATTCCTGAAGCTGAAAAAGAGGCTTTAGCTTGAGTTGGAGCTCAATATGATAGTGAAGTTGTTTATCATTCTTTGAAGCAAGAATTGGTTGATTTGGGAGTTATTTTTGAAGATACTTCTTTAGCTTTGAAAAAATATCCTGAACTTGTAAAAAAATATTTTTCTAAATGTATTTCTTTATCTGAACACAAATTTTCAGCTTTGCATTATGCTGTTTGGTCTTGAGGAACTTTTTTATATATTCCTTTTTGAGTAAAAATTTTAGAACCACTTCAATCATATTTTAGAATGAATTTAAAGTCTTGAGGACAGTTTGAACATACAATAATTGTTTTGGAAGATGAAACAGAAGCTCATTATATAGAGTGATGCTCAGCTCCAAAATATGATGAAAATTCTTTGCATGCTTGAGCTGTTGAAATTTTTGTCTGAAAAAATGCTAATATGAGATATTCTTCAGTTGAAAATTGGAGTTTAGATACTTATAATTTGAATACAAAAAGAGCAATAATAGGAGAAAATTCCTTTATGCAATGGGTTGGAGGAAATTTGGGTTCTGGAGTTACTATGCTTTACCCTTGTAGTATTTTGAAGTGAGATAATTCGAAATGTGATCATTTGTGATTATGATTTGCAAACACTAATCAAATTCAAGATATTTGAGCAAAAGTTATTCATATTTGAAAAAATACAAGTTCAAATATTGTAAATAAATCTTTATCAAAAGGTTGATGAAAAGCTATTTATAGAGGTTTAGTTGATATAAAAAAGTCAGCAACTAATTCTGTTTCAAAAATAGATTGTGATGCACTTTTACTTGATTCTAAATCTATTTCAGATACAATTCCAGTTTTAAAAGTAGCAAATACAAGCTCAGTTATTTGACATGAAGCAAGTGCTTGAAAAATAGATGAACAAAGTTTATTTTATTTGAGAAGCAGATGAATAGATGAAGATGAAGCAAAATCTATGATTGTAAACTGATTTTTAAGCCCAATAATGAAAGAATTACCATTAGAATATGCAAGTGAAATGAATGTTTTAATTTCAATGGAAATGCAAGGAGGATTTTAGTTTATTAAAAAAGTATATTAAGTTTAATAAACAAAAAAACATAATAGAAAAAAAATGACTCTTGTTAACTACAAAAATCATCTTTTAGATATTTCTATTTACACAGTTTATTGCACAGTCCCATTTTTCCTAACTTATATCTATTATTAATAATTTTATAGACTTTCCTTTATTGTCTTTGGATTATTAGAATATTTTATTCATTCTTCTTCAGAAATAACTCATTCTTGTATTAATTCAATCAAATCTTTTTCGAGTAATTGCATTCATTCTCTACTTCACATTTGCATTATAGAGGGAATTTGATGTAAATCATTTTCTCTTATCATATTTGAAATAGCTGTTGTATTTATAAGTATTTCTTTTACCATATGAACTTTTCAATCTTGCTTTCATTTTAAAAGTCTTTGAGAAAAAATTCAAACTAGTATATCAGCTAACTGCATTCTAACCTGATTTTGAGCATGTGTATCAAAACTATCAATTACTCTAGAAAGAGTTTGATGAGCAGAACGGGTATGAAGAGTTGAAAAAACTAAATGCCCAGTTTCAGCTAGAGTTAAAGCCATTCAAATTTCTTCTGGAGTTCTCATTTCTCAAAATAAAATTACATTAGGAGCTTGTCTCATAGCTCAAGCTAAAGCTGTTTTATAATCTAAAATATCTTTTCATATTTCTTTTTGTTCAATTAAAGATTTTTTATGTTTATGAATATATTCAACTGGATCTTCAATTGTAATTATATGTTTTGCATAATTTCTATTTATATAATCTATCATAGCAGCTAAAGTAGTAGATTTTCAAGAACCAGTTGGTCAAGTTACCAAAACAAGTCATTGTCATCTTTTTGTAACTTCTTTGAAAATTCATGGTAAATTCAAATCTTCAATACTTGGAATTTTTCAACTAAGAAGTCTAAAAACAAGCATATAATTTCACATTTGAAAACTTACATTTCATCTAAATCTTCTTCAAGAAAAAGAAAATGCAAAATCTAAATTTCTAGTTTTAACTAATGTATTATGTTGTTTTTCACTTAAAACAGATTGGGCAAAATCCATAGTATCTCTCCAAGTCATTTTTTCAATTCCTTCATTTATTGGAGTCAATTCACCTCAAACTTTTATTATAGGATAACTTCAAACAGTTATGAATAAATCAGATCATTCATTATCAGAAATTAATTGTAAAAGTTGGTTTCTAAGTAAATATTCCTCTTTGATTACTCATTTCATATTTTTTTTTTAATTTTAATTTTTTTATACTCTTTTTCTATTATACACAAAATATATTCAACTTAAAAGGAAAGTTAAAAGTAAAAGTATAGTAGTTGCTGGTCCAGTATCTGGAGTTTGTTCAGTATTTAAAGCTGTATTATTAGTTTCTAAGTTTCCTTCTGTAATTTCATTAATCAAATCAGTATTTTCAGATGTGATACTACTTAATCAAAATTCTTTGTATCAACCATTATTAAAAGTTATTTCTTCTCACTTACTATTTTTTAATGATAAAACAGTTAGCATATAGGTATTACTATCAACAGTTTCTTTTTCTAAATTAGCAATAATAGAAGTTATATTATTTTCATTAGAACCTTTTTTATTAGTAATATTTATTATTTCAAAAAGTTTAAAATCAAAATCTTGACTTTCTAATTCATTTTTAAAATTTAATTTAATATTATTTTTATCTATAATTGTAATAAAGTCTATACCATTTTCCATAAGTTCTGCATCATTTTTTATTACCTGATTTTCCAATTGTCCAGTTGTAGAAAATTCTATAGAGGCTTCTGTTCAACTAATTGCAAGTAAATTATATTTAGAATTTATTTGCAAGTCTTCTTTTAATTTAAAATTAATTATTTTATTATCATTTTCATCTTTCAAAGCTAAATCAGTTTTTCATTCTCTTAAAACTGTAAAATCTCAATTAACATATCAATCTTTGAAATAAATATATTCTTTAAAATTTATTTTTATTTCTTTTTTAGATAAAATTTTTACTTCAGATATTTCATTTTCCAAAGCTTCAATTTTTCAATCTGGATTAGCATTAATATTTACAAATAAAAGTAAACTTAACACAAAACTAACTAAAATATTATTTTTCATAGGTAACTTTATTATATATATAAATTTTTATACAAACATATTTTAACATATATTTGTGCTTAAAGCAATTTTTTTTTATTTTTTTTCAATTTTATTTATTTTATTAATAGTTTTTTTAAAAACACTAGCCTCTTTTGTAGCTCAAGTATAATAAAGTCAAAGTCAGTATTTACTACAAGAATTAGCAGATTTTATTCATAATTCTTTTAAGATTTTATGAGATTTAGTATTTTTAGAAGTTGTTTTACTTTCAACAATTACAAGGTTTTCTAATTTTTTTTCTTTATTATTAAGAATATTAACTAAATTAATATTAAAATCAATTGTTAATCTTTCATCATTTTTATTACTTACAAAAGTTACTCTGTTGTACATAGTTTTTATTTTTGGTTTTAATTCAGGCTCAACTTCATTTTTATAAAAACTTTTCCATAATCAGTTAAAAAAGTCTTTTTGTCATTCAGACATAGCTCCAGCTTCTGTTACAGGAATTTGATATCTTAATTTTTTTGTTATTCAATTTTCTTTTTGTTTGTATTCAGAAAAAGCAATATTAGAATTTAAATAAATTCTAGTTCTAAGTTTTGTTCTAGATTTATTTTCTTTTTTATTTATATGTTGTCTATAAAAAAAATAATCATCACTATCCATATAAGTTGATTCATATGAAAAAACTTTTATTCATTTTATTTCTAAAATAGAAAAATCTTTTTCTAATTTTTCTAAAAATTTTTCTAATTCTACTTCAGTTAATAAATACTTTACATCAATTCTATTTTGAAAACTAACACTTACATTAAGTTGTTCTAAACTAATTTGATTAAAATTATTTAATTTATTTTGTAAAGAAATCTTCATTTTGTTTTTTTATATAAGTAAAAAATTTATTTAACAAAACAATTTTATCATAAGTTTTTTTTAAAGTCAAAAAAAAACTATTTTTTATATTATTTGAAAACTTTTTCAAAAAAAATGTTATTTACTTATTAACTAAAATTAATATATTTTTTTATCTTCTCCCTTTATTTTTCTTAAACTCCTCTTTTCTTTCCTCCCAAATTTTTTCTTGAATATCTATTTCTTCTAAAGTTTTTTTAATTTTTTCTTCTACTATTTTTTTTGGTTTTGAATATTTTTCTCTACTTACTGATAAAACTTTTTCATATCTTTTTTTAAATAAATCTTCTCTTTTAAAATGAGGAGAAAAAGTTCCAGAAGAAAATATTTTTGATGGCATTCATTCTATTAAAAGTTTTGTATAAATAGAATATTTTTTTAAATTAGTCAAATCTTCCAAAGTTACTCATCAATTAAAAGTATCAACTAATTTTGAAGCATCATCACTTCAAACTTGAAAAGAAATAAGAGTTCAAACATTACCAAAAACAGCTCAAGAAACAGCTTCAGACATTTGAGAAATATATTGATTTGCCATAACTAAATTTAATTTATATTTTCTTGCTTCACTCAAAATAGTTGCAAAAGAATCTGTAGCAAAATTTTGGAATTCATCAACATATAAATAAAAATCTATTCTATCTTTTTCAGGAATATCAGCTCTAGACATTGCATCTAATTGAAATTTTGTAACTAGCATTGAACCAAGTAAATTAGAAGCATCTTCTCAAATAATTCATTTACTTAAATTTACAATAACAATTTTTTTATTATCCATGGCCCATCTAAAGGAAAAACTATTTTTTGGTTGTCATAAAATATTTCTTAAAATTGTTGAAGAAAGAAATTGTCCAACTTTATTTAAAATTGGTCAAACAGATTCTACTTTTTGATTTGGGGCCATTTTTGCAAATTCATGTGTCCAGAATTTTTTTATAATTGGGTCAGTAATTTTATTTACAACTTTGTTTCTATAACTATCAGAAGTTAACATTAAAGGAATTGAAATAAGAGTTGTATTTGGATATTCTAAAAGTGCAAATAAAGTATTTCTCAAAATATGCTCTAATCTTGGTCACCAACTTTCACCAAAAATTCTTTTAAAAATACTTATAATTCCTGAAACAACAACACTTCTATGTTCTGGTTTTACATCTTCAAGCATATTAAAAGCAATAGGAGAATTCACATCAGCAGGATCAAAAACTATTACAGAATTAGTTCTAGATTTTGGAACAAATCAAATAACAGTTTCAGCCAAATCCCCATGTGGGTCAATAACAGCAACTCATCTACCTTTTTTTATATCATCAATAATCATATTTTCAAGCAAAGTAGATTTCCCCATTCAAGTTTTTCAAACTATATACATATGTCTTCTTCTATCACTTACTCAAATTCAATATTCTAATTCTTCATTTCTAAAATTTGTAATTCAAATTGGTGTCAAATTATCATTTTCTGAAAGTAAAGGTAAATCTGTAGGTGGTTCAAAAGTTTTTGCCATAACCCAATTAATCCCCGGAGTTTGTACATGAATTGTAGGTAAATGAACAAGTCAAGCTAACTCAGAACTACTTAAAATCATATTTCAATTAACATTTCTATTTTTTATTTTATTTTTTTCTTCAGGAGTTGTTAGAAAATCAGAAACAGAAAATTTATTATTTTGAGGATTATTAAAAATAGCCAAAGTAGAAAATATTTCTTTTAAATTTTTTTTGGCATTAATTTGAGAATTTCCAGCATAAACCAAATTAATATCAACTTCAAAAGCAACTTTAGAAAGTTTTTCATTCACTTGTTCAGGTAAATCATTTTCTTTTTTTTCTAAAGTTTCTCCCTCTCATGTAGGAGAGGGTTGGGGTGAGGTCTTTGGAACAAATAATCTAAATAAAAAACTAAAAGGAGAAAAAATTCTTCTTAAAATAGTAGGATAAGGGCTTAATAAAAATTTTTTATAAAATTTTGGGTAACTAGAATTTTCTATTTCAAAAATTTTTTTAGCATTTTTTTTCCATTCTCCATCAGCAATTGGTTTGAAATTTATTTGAAAAAGATTTAAAGAATTTTCTGTCCCAACTTTATTTAAAGCTGCAGTTATTGAAGAATAAGGGTCTATTCAAGTTTTTAATCATTCTTGTCAAATATTTGCAAAATTTTTTATAGGATATAAAAAATGTTTTTTTGTACTTATTTTTAATGCTGTAATTTTTGAATTAGGAATTTTAGATAAAAAATTGGAAGTTTCATCTATTTGAATATCATTATAATTTGCATAAATTTGGTTTTTAACAAATTCTGCTAAAGAATTTTCTACTATAAAATAAAATTTTATTTTATTTCCAAATTTTGCTATTTCCATAGAAAATTCAGGACTTTTATATTCAGATTTCTGGAAAAAAGAAGTATGAATTTTTTCTATAGTATCATGAAAAATAAGCAAAATATGCTCAAAAGCAGCTGCTCAATTTTCATTATTTTTACTAACAAGAATTTCAAAAATCTTTTTTGTTGTCATTTTTTATTAATTAAATTTATACACTATATTATATATTATTTTACAAAAAAAGCAAAAAAAATTTATGGAAAAAGAAATTTAAAAATTTCTATAAAAAAACTTTTTATAATTTCAAAATTTATTCAGTTTAAATATAATATTAAAAATACAAAAGGAATAATAAAAAATCATTCTATAAGTAGAATAAGGCCATTTTTTCTAAAAAAGTTAATCATTTTGTTTTTGTTTTTATTTACTAAAGTTTTATTTATTTTATGGAAAAATAAAAAATGTAAAAAGTTTTTTTGACTTTTTTAGCTTTTCTTATATACTCCTTATTACTTTTAAAATAAAGTAAAAACTATTTATGGTGCCTGTAGTTTAGTTGGTTAGAATATCGGGTTGTGATTCCGAGGGTCGTGGGTTCAAGTCCCATCAGGCACCCCATTTTTTTAAAAATATATTAGTGAATTTTAAAAATTATATAGTGAAAATTTTTTCTAAAAAAAATCAAAAATTTTTACTACTTAACTTTTAAGAAATAATTATTTTTTCTTAAATACAAAAAAAGAAATTCTGCTTTTAAGGATTTCATTATTTTATTTTTTTAATTTTTATGTCTAATTATGACAGATAAAAAAGAAATGACTTTGTTTGAAGAGTTATTAGAAAAATCTCCTGAGATAAAATATCCAAAAACAAATGAAATTGTTGCTGGAACAGTTATTAAGGTAGAGAAAAAAAATATTTTAGTTGACTTAAATGGTCAATTTACAGGTTTGGTAATTTGAAGAGAATTAGGAAATACTGTAGATTTGAAACTTGTTAATTCAGGTGATTCAATTGATGTAATGATTCTGGGTGATAATCCTGAAAGAGGTCTTATGATTTTATCTTTAAAAAGAGCTAATCAAATCAAAAGTCTTAATAGTCTTAATGATAAATTTAAATCAGAAGAAATTATTACTGTAAGACCAACAGAAGCTAATAAATGAGGTTTACTTGTTGATATTGATGGTTTAAAATGATTTATTCCAGTTTCTCAATTAACTCCTCTGCATTATCCTAGAGTTGAATGAGCTGATCCTTCTAAAATTTTAGAACATTTAGAATGATTATTAACTACAGAATTCAAGGTTAAAGTTATTAATGTTGATGAAGGTGGTAAAAAAATTATTTTCTCTGAAAAAGCTGCTATTCAAGGTCAAAGAACTAAAGCTCTTGAAAAATTGAAAGAAGGTGATGTAGTTGAATGAGTTGTAAGTTGAATTTTGAGTTATGGTTTATTTGTAACTTTTGATGGTTTAGAATGATTAGTTCATGTTTCTGAAATAGATTGGGGACATGTAAATGATCCTTCAAAATTTGCTAAAGTTTGAATGAAAGTTAAAGTTAAAGTTATTTGACTTGATAAAGAAAAAATTTCTCTTTCTATTAAAAAATTACAAGAAAATCCTTGGGATGTTCTTGCTAGAACTTACAAATTAAATGATACTATAAAAGCTCCTATTTCAAGAATTTCTCAATTTGGTGCATTTGTATCACTTGAATGAGGTATTCAATGACTTATACATTTATCTGAAATTTCTCATGGTGTTGTAAAAAATATTAGAGATTTTATAAAAGTATGAGAAGAAGTTGAGGCTAAAATTATTAATTTTGAACCTAAAATTAAAAGAATTGGTTTATCTTTAAAAGCTTTACAAAAAGCTCCTTCTAAACCAAAACCAGAAGTTAAAAAAGTTGAAAATAAAAAGGATGAAAATAAAAAAGAAGAAAAAGTAGAAAAAAAAGATTCAGCTAAAAAAGTTCCTGCTAAAAAAGCACCAGTTAAAAAAACTCCAGCTAAAAAAGTAGAAAAAAAAGTTGAAGAAGTTAAAGAAGAAACTAAATAATATTTTTGGGAAGTTTTAAAAAACACAAAAATATTAAAATTAAAAATTTTATTTATAAAATTTTGCTTATATTTATAAAAAAACTAAAAAAATGGATAAAAAATTATTAGATAGTATGTTTGCTAATCTTTTACATATTGGTAACAAAACTACATATGTAAATCCTAAAATGAATGATTACATTTATGGTGCTGTTAATGGTATACATGTATTAGATTTATCTAAAACTATTACTAGATTAGAAGTTGTAAAAAAAGAATTAGAAACTTTGTCTAAAGAAGGGAAAAAAATTCTTTTTGTTGCAACTAAATTACAATCAAGAGATGCTTTTGCTGATTTAGCTAAAAAATCTGGACACTATTATGTAAATGAAAAATGGGTTCCTGGACTTTTAACTAACTTCAAAACAATTTCTAAAAGAATTGCATATTATATAAAATTATCAACTGATTCTGAAAAAGGTGCTTTTGATGTTTTAACTAAAAAAGAAAAGGCTAGTAAAATGCTAGAACTTGAAAAATTAGACAGAGTTTTTAGAGGTTTGAAAGAAATGAAAAAATTACCAGATGCAGTTTTTGTTGCTGATGGAGTTTATGATAAAAAATCTTTAATGGAAGCTAATAAAGTAGGAAAAAAATCTTTTGCTATTTTAAATACAAATGGTGATATTGACTTGGTTGATGACTTTATTCCAGCAAGTACAAATTCTGTAAAATCAGTTACTTTTATTGCTGAAGCATTGATTTCTAGTTTACCAAAAGCTTCATCTTTAAAAGCTCAAGTTAAAAGAACTCCAGTTAAAAAAACTTCAGGAGAACAAGTAAGAAGTCCAAGACCAGAAATTAAAAAAGAAGTAGAAAGAAAAGCTCCAGCTAAAAAAGTTGAAGATAAAGAAGTAGAAAGAAAGGCTCCAGTTAGAAAAACTGAAACTAAAAAAACTGAAGAAAAATAAAAAAATTATTTTCTAAAAACTTAAAAAATGTCAGAAAATGAAAAAAATCAAACTGAAGATTTAACTAATAAAAATAAATTTTATTATGTTTTATCTTTTATTCCTTTTGTAAATTTATCAATTCTTTTTTTAGATATTGATAAAGATGAATTATTAAAAAAATTCCTAACTCAAGGGTTAACACTTCTTTTATTGTTTTTTGTTTCAAGTATTATTTTACCACTTTTTTGGTTGTGATGGTTATGGAAACTAATATTTTTAGCATATTTTATTTTAAGTATATTCTTAGCTTGAAATGCACTTAATTGAAAATATATAGATTTATGATTTTTAACTAAAATTTCTGAAATTTTTTGAGGAAAAAAGGAAGATAAAGAAGAAAAATAATCCCTCCCCCTTTCAGGGGACTCCCTTTGTAAAGGGAGAAAAAAGGATAAAAAGATATTTTAATTTTTAACAAAAAAAGATTATGGCAATTACAGCACAAGATGTAAAAGAATTGAGAGAAAGAACTGGTATTGGTATGATGGAATGTAAAAAAGCATTAATGTCTACTGATGGAAATATGGAAAAAGCAATTGAAGAATTGAGAAAAAAAGGTTTAGCTAAAGCTGCTAAAAAAGCTGATAGAGAAACTTTAGAATGAGCAATAAAAATTATTACAAAAGGAAATAAAGCATATATTTTATCTATTAGTTGTGAAACTGATTTTTTAGCAATTTCTGATAAGTTTAAATCTATGATGTCTGATATGATTAAATTTTTAGAAGAAAATGGTGAAAGTTCAAAAGATTCAGCTCAAGAAAAAATTAATTCTGATTATGCTTTAGAATTAGGAGAAAATCTTAAAATCAAAGAATATAAAATAGTTGAAGCTGATTCTATTGCTTCTTATGTTCATTCAAATGGAAAATTAGCTTCTGTGATTTCTGCTAAAGCTGGAACTGATACAGAAAAATTAAAACAAGTTGCTATGCATGTAACAGCTGCTAATCCTGAATATTTAAGAGCAGAAGATATTTCTGATGAAATAGTTGAAAAAGAAAAAGCTTTACAATTAGAAATAATGAAAAATGATGAAAAAATGTGAAATAAACCAGAACAAGTTTTAGTAAAAATTATTGAAGGTAAAATGTGAAAATTTAAATCTGAAATTTCTTTACTTGAACAAGCTTTTGTTATTGATCCAAATCAAAAAGTTAAAGCTTTTATTTGAGAAGATACAATTGAAAAGTTTTATAGATTTAGTATATAAAAAAACTATTCCTAAACCCTTTTCCCTTATAGAAGAAAGGGAACAAGGGAATTTACTTCCATATTTCAACGGTTAGAATGCAGGACTCCAAATCCTGCGATCTAGGTTCGATTCCTAGTGGGGGTGCCATTAAAAACAAAAAAAAGAATAAAAAATATTTTTTATTCTTTTTTATACTAAGGATTTATAGCTCAGTTGGTAGAGCATTCGCCTCTTAAGCGACAGGTCCCGGGTTCAAACCCCGGTGAATCCACCATTATAATTATTTCTAAAGTAATATTAATTTTCTCTATTTTTTTAGTTAAAAAATTCTTTTAATAATCTAATTTTTAAATATCTAAAGAAATTTTTGTTTTTGTAACTAATATTATTTTTTTCTAACCTTTCTATATTTGTATAAAAAGTAGAAATTTTTCTTTTCTTTGTTTCTTTTTCTAATTTATTTAAAATATAAATCATTTTATTCACAAGTCTTAATTGTTTTGAAGAAATCCCAAAATCTGTAACTTCTTCTATTAATTTTTGTTTTTCTTCATTTATATATTTAGCTTCAATAATCCATCTTCATTTAATTCATCAAATTGGAGTACAAGTAAATAATGTTAAAATACTTCAAACTCAAGGTTTCAAAACTGAAACATTTTCTTGAGGAGTATTATAAGATTTTTCAATTTTATATCTAAATCTTTTGAATTTTCCATTTATTTTTTTAAATACCCAAACTTCTTCTGCTTCATCTAATTCAATAATTTTTTGAAAATGTGTTTGGTATCTTCAATCATCTTTTTTCCAATAAGAAGAATGTCAAAATACTACTTTATTTCATGGTTTACCATATTCATTTATTGATGAATTTGGATACATCATAGCTCAAGTTTTCAAATAATCATTAACATGAATTTCTTTTCAAGAAATCATTTTTGTAAAATCAATTGTATTAGAAGGAACATGATTTATAGGAATTACTAATCAATTAGAAGGAACAACAATATATTCATCTCTATTTTGGTCTTGTTTTGGTAAAACTTGTTTCCAATATTCTATATTATTTATATAGTTTCAAGCTAATCTAAAAATATTAGAGTCAGGAAGAGTTGTATTAATTCTTTTTTGTTTTATTGTTTTAATTCTTTGAGAAATTGGTGTTCAAGTTTTTGGTAAAACTTTTGGAAAATATTTTAATCAAACTCAAATAGTTCATTCTTCCTCTATAATTTTTTCTAATTTTCTTTTTTTATTTATATATGTAATATATTCTGGAGTGAAATCTCTAATTTTTTCTAATTTTTTAATTATTTCTTTCTTAATTACTTCTATTTTTGGTTCTTCTATAATTTTCTCTTCTTTAAGTTCTTCTGTTTTTGGCTCTTCTTTTTTAATTATTTTTTTAATTGGTTCTGACTTAGGTTTAGGTTTTTTCTTTTTAGAAGAAGTTCATAATCCTAAATATTCTTCATAAAATCAAGCATCTATTGAATAATCATCTATTCCTGAAACAAGAATTATTGTATCAGATTTTCTTGTAGAAAGATCAATATTAGAATCTTTTAAATCATCAGTTCATTTATTTTTTGGACTAACTGTATTATAATTAATATTTGAAACTATTGGAGCTTGGAATAAAACTATATATTCTGATGGAATTAAATCTTGAAAAAGATATAATCAACCAGTATTTGTAGTTGTATCAGCTAAAAAATTTCCATTATTATCAAATAATTTTACTATAGCATTTTCTATAGGATCTTCTCAAATATCTTGAATACCATCTTTATTTTCATCATGCCAAACATAATTTCAAAGTTCTACTTTCATATAAATTCAAGCATCAAGTCCTAAATAATCTTCATTTGAAATAAGAATCTTATCTTCAGAAATACCTGTTATTGGATCTATATCAGAATCTATATCATTATTTGTTGTAGAATCTTTTGGTGATAAAAAGTAATTATTTGGAACAATTATTTGTACTTTATATTCTTCTGGAATTAAATCACCAAAAGAATAAATACCACCTGAACCTGTTGTAGTTGTAGCTATTTGATTAGAATTTTTATCTAATAAATTTACAACAACATTTTCAACTCATACTTCTCAAGAATCTTGAATTCAGTTTGCATTTAAATCATGCCAAACTCTATCTCAAAGACTTGCAAATTCATAAATTCAAGCATCCCAAGTTATATCATCTTCTCAACTTTCAAGTTCTGTAATAATTGTTTGTTTAGAAACAAGATTTATATCAGAATCAATAGCATCATCTGTTCAAATATCTTGATAACTTATCTCATATCATGTTGGAACAACTAATTCTATTCTATAAGGATCTGGAATCAAATTTTCAAATTTATATAATCAACCAGTATTAGTTGTTGTTGTTTGCAAGACTGTTCAAATAGAACTTAATAAATTTATAGTAACATTTGCTACTCTAATTTCTCAAGTATTTTGAATTCAATCAGCATTTTCATCAAGCCAAACTATATTTCAAATACTAGCAAGTTCATAAATTCAAGCATCCCAAGTTGGGTCATATTCTCAACTTTCCAAATTTATATTTATTGTTTTTCAAGTAACTAAATCAATATCTGAATCTCAAATATCACTTCAAATATCTTGAAAACTTATTTCATATCAAGTTGGTTTTATTACTTCTATTGTATAATCTGCTGGAATTAAATTTTCAAATTTATATAATCAACCAGTACTAGTTGTTGTTGTAGATAATTCTGCTCAAGTTGAACTTAATAATTTTACAACAACATTTGCTACTCAAGTTTCTCAAATATCTTGAATTCAGTTTGCATTTTTATCAAGCCAAACTATATTTCAAACACTTGCAAATTCATATAAACCTAAATCCCAAGACAAATCATTTTCTCAACCTACCAAAGTTGTAAGTCCAGTTTTAAAATTAGAAGCCAAATCAGCATCAGAATCAACATTAATATTTGTTCCAGAATTTTTTGGAGAAACTTCATAATTAGTTGGTTTAACAAATTCTATCTCATAATCTCATGGAACTAAATTTTCAAAGTTGTAATCTCAATTAACATCTGTAGAACCTGTAGAAACTACAGCACCACTAGAATTTAATAATCTTATTTCTATATTTTCTATTCAAATTTCTCAAACATCTTGAATTCAATCAGCATTTTTATCAAGCCAAACTCTGTCTCAAATACTAGCACTTTCATAAACTCAAGCATCCCAACTCATATCATTTTCATCATTAGATAAAGTTGTATTAATTGTTTTTCAAGTTGAAATATCAACATCAGAATCAGTTCAAGTTCAAGTAGTATTTTGAGGAGAAAAACTATATCAAGTTGGTTTTACAACTTCTATAGAATAATCTCAGGGAGCTAAATTATCAAATAAATAAGCTCAAGTTGAACTTGTAGTTGTTGAACTTAATTCTGCTCAAGTTGAGCTAATTAATTTTACAACAACATTTGCTATTCAGCTTTCTCAAATATCTTGAATTCAATCTGCATTTGTATCACTCCAAACATAATTTCAAATACTTGCAAGTTCATAAATTCAGGCATCCCAAGTCATATCATTTTCTCAACTTTCCAAATCTGTGATTTGAGTTTCTCAAGTTGTAGAATTTATATCTGAATCAATTGTATCATCAGTTCAAGAATCTTGTGGAGAAATTACATATCAATTTGGAGTTATAATTTTTATAAAATAATTTTGGGGAACTAAATTATCAAATAAATAAGCTCAACTAGCATTTGTAGAACCTGTAGAAACTATTACAGAACTTATATTTAATAATTGTACTTCTACATTTGCAATTCAATTTTCTGAAACATCTTGTATTCAATTAGCATTTTCATCAAGCCAAACATAATTTCAAATACTAGCAAGTTCATAAATTCAGGCATCCCAAGTCATATCATTTTCTCAACTTTCCAAATCTGTGATTTGAGTTTTTCAAGTTGTAGAATTTATATCTGAATCAATTGTATCATCAGTTCAAGAATCTTGTGGAGAAATTTCATATCAATTTGGAGTTATAATTTTTATAGAATAATCTTGAGGAATTAAATTATCAAATAAATAAGCTCAACTAGCATTTGTAGAACCTGTAGAAACTATTATAGAACTAGAATTTAATAATTGTACTTCTACATTTTCTATTCAAATTTCTCAAACATCTTGAATTCAGTTTGCATTTTTATCAAGCCAAACTCTATCTCAAATACTTGCAAGTTCATATAAACCTAAATCCCAAGATAAATCATTTTCTCAACCAACTAAAGTTGTAAGTCCAGTTTTAAAATTAGAAGCCAAATCAGCATTAGAATCAACATTAATATTTGTTCCAGAATTTTTTGGAGAAACCTCATAATTAGTAGGTTTAACAAATTCTATCTCATAATCTCATGGAACTAAATTTTCAAAGTTGTAATCTCAATTAATATCTGTAGAACCTGTAGAAACTACAGCACCACTAGAATTTAATAATCTTACTTCTATATTTTCTATTCAAATTTCTCAAACATCTTGTATTCAATCAGCATTTTTATCAAGCCAAACTCTGTCTCAAATACTAGCACTTTCATAAACTCAAGCATCCCAACTCATATCATTTTCATCATTAGATAAAGTTGTATTAATTGTTTTTCAAGTTGAAATATCAACATCAGAATCAGTTCAAGTTCAAGTAGTATTTTGAGGAGAAAAACTATATCAAGTTGGTTTTACAACTTCTATAGAATAATCTCAGGGAGCTAAATTATCAAATAAATAAGCTCAAGTTGAACTTGTAGTTGTTGAACTTAATTCTGCTCAAGTTGAGCTAATTAATTTTACAACAACATTTGCTATTCAGCTTTCTCAAATATCTTGAATTCAATCTGCATTTGTATCACTCCAAACATAATTTCAAATACTTGCATAAGGAATATATACTCAAGCATCCCAAGAAATATCATTTTCTCAAGCTATTAAAGTTGTTGTAATTGTTCTTTTTGTTGTAGAATTAATATCAGAATCAAGTACATCATTTCAACCTAAATCTTGTCAAGTTATAATATATGGAGCATTTAGAATAAATTTAACATAATAATCTCAAGGAATAAGTCATACAAAACTATATATTCAAGAAGCATCTGTTGCTCAAGTTCATTTAATTACATTTAAAGAATCAAATAATTCTACTCAAATATTTGCTATTCAATTTTCTCAAACATCTTGAATACCATCTCTATCTGTATCAAACCAAACTTTATCTCAAATACTTGCACTTTGATAAATTCACATATCCCAAGATAAATCATCTTCACCATCAACTAAAGTAGTTGTATCAGTTATAAAAGTAGCTGAATTAACATCAGAATCTGTAGCAGTGTTTCAACCTTGATTTCTTGGTGAAACAGTATATCAAGCTGGCAAATTAGAAAATTCTACATAATAATCTCAAATAGGTTTATTTACAAAATGATATAATCATCATGAAGCTGTTGTTTGAGTTTCTACTAATGTATTATCTGATTTATATAATCTTACAGTTACTCAATCTATTCAAAGTTCTCAAATATCTTGAATTCAGTCAGCATTTATATCATTCCATACAAAATTTCAAATTGAAGCTATTTCTGTATAAACTCAAGCATCCCAACTAAGGTCATTTTCTCAAGCTACTAAAGTTGTATTAATTGTTCTTTTTGTTGTTGTATTAATATCAGAATCAAGTGCATCATTTCAACCTTGATCTTGTCAAGTTATAATATAAGGTGCATCTATAGTAAATTGTACATAATAATCTCAAGGAGTTAATCCTGTGAAATTATAACTTCAAGTACTACTTGTAGTTGTAGTTGCCTGACTTACATTTGAAGAATTAAATAATTCTACTCAAATACCAGAAACTCAGTTTTCTCAAATATCTTGAATACCATTTCTATCTGTGTCAAACCAAACTATATCTCAAATACTTGCTTGAGGAGCAACATATCAAGGACAATCAGGATCAGTATTATCATAAAATGAAACTCAGTCTATTTTAATAAAATTTCACCCATTTGATGAAATTTTTATTCTAGCTTTTACTGCTCAAGCTGGAGCTGTAGCAACTAAGGTTTTTTCATCACTAAGTTTATTACCATCACTATTATCAACAACAAAGGTAGTAGGAGAAGTCTTATTATGACTTCAAGTAATAACAGCATCTCAAGAATCAAGAAATTCCAAAGTAACAGCTTGATCAACATAGGTATGAACTCAATCATAAAATCTTAATGTATATGTATTTCAAGCAACTACTGATAGATCTTGGTATATTGTTTCAGAGGTCCAAGTATATGCATAATATGTTCAAATAGGGGGTGAATTTGAAGTTCAGACATCTCAACCAGAAACTGTCCATCAATTCAAATCTCCCTCAAAAGAACCATTTGTTACCATACTACATCAACCTTGATATGTAGTATAATTAGTATCATCATATCAAACAGCATAAGTTTGATTTACAAAAAATCCTGTTCATAAATTTGATAAAATAAAGAACAAAGCTATACTTGCTAGTATTTTTTTTCTATTCATAAGTTAATATTAAAAGATTAAAAGTAAAATAAATAATTAAATATTTTCTTCACACATAAAAATTATATCATAAAAATTTTATAAAATATAAAAAAGACTATTTACTAATATTATATAAATTGTATAATATATAAATGAAATTAATTTTTTGACAAAAGAATAATTTTTATTTGATTTTAATAGAAAATAAGTATACTCATTTTTAATAATTTATTATATAAAAGTATAATATGCAAATTCAAATAAAAAATATTTGAAAGATAGAAAATGCTATTGTTAATTTAGATTGATTAAGTGTAATTGCTTGAAATAATGATACTTGAAAAACAACAGTTAGTAAAATTGTTTTTTCAGTAATAAAAGCATTTCAAAGATATAAGAATGATTTCAATATTTCAAAAGAAGAAATTTTAGAAGAAAAAATATGAGATTTATATAGAGTTTTAAGATATTTTATTAGAAATATAGAAAGAAGTGAAAATAAGCTTAATAATTTAAATGATTTATTAAAAAAAGATTTTTATCCACCTATTTTTTTAAATGAATTAAGTATTTTTTGAAATGAAGATATTTTTGAAATGAAGAAAAATAAGATTTTAGAATTGTGATTTAAAAAATGAGAAAAAGAGAGAATTTTAAAAGAATTAGATAATATAAAAGTTGAATTTTTAAAGGAAGAAAAAAGGGAGGACTTAATAAAAAAAGCCTTAAAAAATATTTTAAAAAGTGAATTTGAAAATCAATTTAATAATAATTTATGAAAAAGATGAATTATTGAATTGAAAGAATGAAAAATATTATTATTTAAAATTATTTTAGAAAATAATAATATTTTAGAAGTAAAAATAAATGATGATGTTTTAAAAATAAAAGATACAACATTTATTGATTCTCCAATACATTTAAATTTATTTAATTACTTAAATATTAGGACAAATATACCATGAAGAAGAAATAGAGAGTTACCATTTCATATAAGTGATTTATTTACAAAAATTAGAGATTCAAGATTTGATGAAGAAAAGAAAAATATTTTTGTTAAAATTATAAAAGAAATAGTATGATGAACATTCAAGGTTATAAGAGAAAATTTTCAAGACAAATTAATCTTTGAAAAAGAATGAGAAAAAATTAATCCATTAAATACAGCAACTTGAATAAAATCTTTTTGATTATTAGATTTATTAGATAAGTCTAATAACTTAGAATCAGAAAATTTATTAATTTTAGATGAACCAGAAGTTCATTTACATCCAGAATGGCAAGTAAAATATGCTAGATTGATTATTGATTTAATTGAAGAGAGAAAATTATCTGTTTTGATAACTTCTCATAGTCCATATATGATTGAAGCATTAAGTAAATTTTCAAAAGAAAAAGACATTAATGCAAGTTTTTATTTAGCTGAGGAAAATGGAAAATGAAAATGTGTTATTGAAGATAAAACAGAAAAAAAATATGAAATATTTGAAAAATTATCAAAACCTTTTAGAAATTTAATGTTAAAATAATATGCTATTAGAGTTAAAAAAATATTGAATAGATAAATGATATTTTATAGAAAAAAAATTAAATGAATTACCTGAAGCAAAAAAAGACTGATTTGATAGTTTAGAAAATAGAATTATAGATTTTGATGAAACTTGAAAAATTTTTCCTAAATTATCTGTAAAAACAGCAGATGTTTTAAATATAAAAAATAAATATAACTTAAATTTTATTGAATTTAAAAATATTAAAAATTCTGTAAATGTAGCTGATTTTATAAAAAAATTGTATTTTAGTTTAAAAGTTCAAGAAAGTTTTCAGTTATTAAGAAATATTCTTAATAAAAAAATTGAGTGAGAAAAACTTTTTTGAACTAAAGAAAAAAGAAAAAAATTTAATGAAACTAAGAATAAATTTATATTTTCAATTTCTTGTAATAATTTAGATTCAAAATTATCTATATTATTAGATTTAGAAACTCTTTGATTAGAAGATTATGATAAAACTTTAGAAAAAGTTTTTTGGATAGAAACAAAAGATCTAAAAAGCTATCTTTAAAAATAAAAATTAACAAAAAAAATGCAACTCTCAGATTTTGATTATAATCTTCCAAACGAGCTAATTGCTCAGTTTTGAATAGAGCCTAGAGACCATTCTAGGCTTTTAATTGTTGATAAAAAAGTATGAAAAATCACACAAAAAAAATTTTATGATATTTTAGATTATCTGTGAGAAAATGATGTTTTGGTTATAAATAAAACTAGAGTAATAAATGCTAGATTAAAGGGATTTATGACTATGACTTTACCAGCTGATGAAAGAAGAGATTGAAAAAAAACTAAATTAAAAAATTGTGAAATTTTTCTTCATAAACAAATAAATTCAAGTAGTTGGGATTGTATGACTTATCCTTGAAAAAAATTAAAAATTGGGAGAAAAATATTTTTTGAAATTAATTGAAAAAAAGTTCTAAAAGCTGAAGTCAAAGAAAATACTCATTATTGAAAAATAATAAAATTTTCTAAATCTGGACTAGAATTTTTAGAAATAATTGAAAAAATTGGAGAAATTCCTTTGCCTCCATACATAAAAAATAAATTAGAAAATTCTGAAAGATATCAAACAATTTTTTCAGAAATAAAAGGAAGTGTAGCAGCTCCAACTGCCAGTTTACATTTTACAGAAGAATTATTTGAAAAATTGAAAAAAAAATGAGTAAAAATAGAAAAAGTTTTACTTCACGTTGGACTTGGAACTTTTAATGATGTAAAAACTGAAAAAATAAAAGATCATAAAATGCATTTAGAATATATAGAATTAGAAGAAAAAGTAGCTAAAAATCTGAATAAATACAAAACTGAATGAAAAAATATTATTGCTGTTTGAACAACTTCTATTAGAGTTTTAGAAAGTTTTTGTGATGATTTTTGAATTTTAAAATCCTGAAAAACTGAAACAGATATTTTTATTTATCCCTCTTATAAATGGAAATTTGTAGATTCAATAATTACCAATTTTCATTTACCAAAATCTACACTTTTAATGTTAGTATCTAGTTTTACTTGAAGGGAATTAATTATGAAAGCTTATAAATATGCTGTAGAAAATAATTTTAGATTTTTTTCTTTTTGAGATGCTATGTTTCTAAGAAAATAATTTTTTTTGTGATCTTTGGACTTAATACCTACTAATATTAAATATTATTTTGATTAATTTTGAAATAATATTAATATAGAAAAATAAGGTTTAGAAATTATATGAGAAAAAATATCTTAATGTAAAAATATGTACTTTTTTTGTATTTTTATTTTTTCTTTAAACTAACAATAGTCTCAATATGATGAGTATGTGGAAACATATCCATAGCTTTTATTTTTTCTATTTTATATTCACCATTTTGTAAAATATATTCCAAATCTCTTGCTAAAGTTGAAGGATTACAACTTACATAAATTATTTGTTTTGTATTAAAATTCAAAATATTTTCTAAAGCTTTTGGATGCATTCCAGCTCTTGCTGGGTCAATAATCAACAAATCAGCCTTTTTTCAATCTTTCAAATATTTTTCTAAAAAATCCTCAACTTTAGAATTTTCAAAAGAAATATTTTCCAAGTTATTTAGTTTAGCATTAGTTTCTCAATCTTTTGAAGAAGATTTTACCATTTCAACAGAAATAACTTTTTTAGCTCAAGCTTTTGCAAAAATCATTCAAATTGTCCCAGTTCATCAGTATAAATCTAAAACTGTAAAATCTGAAAAATCTCATTTAGCAAAATCTAAAACTAACTCATAAAGTTTTTGAGCTCCAGTAGAATTTGTTTGAAAAAATGAAGTTGGAGAAATATTAAAAGAAAGTCACATTAAATTTTCTTTTATAGTTTTTTTACCAAAAATTAGTTCCAAATCTCAAATACAAGTATCAGCTTTATTAACATTATGAGAAAAATAAATTGATTTAATTTGTGAATATTTTTTTGTTAAAGATATTAAAAAATCTTTTATTAAATCTAATTTTTCTGTTTTATCTAAATTAACTTTATCTTCAAAATAATTTGGATTAAATGAAAGTAAAAGCATTATTTCATCAGCAAAATGAGTTCTTCTAATTAAAATATGTCTAAAAAATCATTTTTGGTCAAATTGGTCATAAACAGGAAGTCAAAGAGTTTTTGAGAATTTTTTTATTTCTCTAAAAATTTCATTTTGAATTTCATCAATTAAAACACATCAATCAAAATCTTGAATTTTAGAAAATTCTCATTGTTTATGAAATCAAACATTAAAATGTTCTTCTTTATTATGAGTTCTTGAAATATATTTTCAGTAAGAAAATTCTACTTTATTTCTATATCAATTTATAGTTGGTGAAGCCTCAATTTCTAAAAATAATTCATCTAAATTTTTCAAATTTCTTGTAATATTATGCAAAGCTTCTTTTACTTGATTTTCTTTTATTTCAAGTTGTTTTTCATACTTAATATTTACCCACTTACAACCTCAACATTCTCAATATTTATTTTCTTTATTTTCTTCTTCAAAAGGAGATTTTTTTATAACATCAACAATTTGAGCTTCTAAAAAAGAATTTTTCTTTTTTGTTACTTTTAAATTTACAATACTTTCAGGAACTACTCATCAATTTATTATAATTTTTCTTCAATTATAATCAGGATTAATATGCTCTAAAACAGCTAATCATTTTCATCAAAAAATTAATTTTTCAACAAAAATATTTTCTAAAATATCTCACTTTTTTATTCCTATTTGATTTTCCATTATTTTTAGTTATTTATTTAAACTTAGTTTTATTATTATAATTAATTTTTTTCAAAATCAATAGTTTTTTCTATTTCTATTTTCCCTTTTATAGTAAATCAAGCAGCTTTTTTATGTCCTCATCAACCAAATTTTTTTGCCATTTTTGAAACATCAACATCATCGTGAAGAGTTCTAAAAGAACCTTTTATATTTCCATCTTTTTCATATAACATTGAAGTTAATTTTATTTTAGAACAAGTATTTAAATAACTTATAGCTCAAGAAATATTTTCAGTAGTTGCTCCAATTTTTTGTAATTGTTCAGTTTTTATATATGAAGTCAAAATTTCTTTATCTAAAAAACTATTTGAAAAAATTTTTCCCCAAGTTTTTAAAGTTAAAAAATCATTTTTTCTAAAAAAATTATTTATAATATAATCTTTATCAGCTCAAAGTTGTATTAATTCTGAAGCATATTTTAAACTCAAAGAATTTGTATTTGAATGACTAAAATTTCAAGTATCAGTTAATAGTCAGCTTAAAAGACAAGTTGCAGCTCCAGTATCTATTTCTAAATTCAAAATTTTTGCCATTTCATAAATTATAGCAGTTGCAGAAGGATAATTTCATAATACTAAATTTTGTCTGGCAAAAAGTTCATTTGAAATATGATGATCTATTGAAATAGTATTATAATTTTTTTTATTAAAAATTTCAGAAAAATTATTTTCTAATCAAGTTTGTCATATAGAAGCTGTATCTACAAAAATTATTAAATCATAATTAGTAGAAAAATTGTTAGAATATTTTTGTGTATCTGGAATGAATTTTAATTTTTCAGGAATGTTGTCAACACAAAAAAGTTCTACTTTTTTATTTGATTTTATAGAATCAATTATTCTTTTTAATCAAGTTGCAGAACCAATAGTATCTCAATCAGGATTTCTATGGCTTATAATTAGAATTTTTTTAGCCTCTAGAATTTTAGTAAAAATTTTTTTATAAATTTTTATTTTTTTTTGCATTTTTTTATGTCTAAAAAATATTTTATATACTATATCTAAAAAAAAATATTTGTAAAGTTTTTCTGAAATTTTATGTTAAAAGTTAATAATAAATTGTTAAAAACTATTTTCGTTAAAAACTATATATTTTTTGGCTTAGATAAATATATTAAGCTGTTTAAAAAATTTATACAAAACTATATTTTACTGATTATATTGAAACTAGTCAAAGCTTTTTTCACGAAAATCATCATTTTTGTTTGACTTATTTGCAAAAAAGAATAAAACTATATATAAGATTTCCTTTATACAAAAATATTACAAATTAGTTTTTAACAATTTTTTAACAATTTAAGAGATATAATGAAAAATATTGAAGAAAAACATATATCTGTTTTATACAAAGAATTGGTTGAAGCAATAGAGATTTTTGCTTGAAAACAAAATATTGTAGTTGATTGTACTTTATGACTGTGAGGTCATGCTGAGGGAATTATAGAAAAATTAAATTTTTGAGATGTGTTTATTTGATTCGATGCTGATTCTAGAAACTTAGTTTTAGCTCGTGAAAGATTAGAAAAAATAGAAAATATTAAAGTAATAGAAAATATTAAAGAAATTTCAGAAGATAGGAAAAATATTATTTTTATTAATTCTAACTTTTTAAATTTAAAATTAGAATTAGAGAAAAGATGAATAAAAGAAATTACTTGAATATATTATGATTTATGAATTTCTTCAGTTCATATTGATGAAGTTGATAGATGATTTAGTTTTAGGACTTGTTGACCTTTAGATATGAGGTTTGATACAAGTTGTGGAATTACAGCAAAAGAAGTTGTTAATTCTTATAAAAAAGAAAAATTGTATGAAATTTTTAGAAATTATGGTGAAGAACCTGCAAGCAAAAAAATTTCTGAAGCAATTTATAGAGAAAGAAGAGAAAAAAAAATAGAAACCACAAAAGATTTACTTGAAATAATTGAAAAAAATTCTAGTCACCCAAAAGTGAAAACAAGAATTTTTCAAGCAATAAGAATAGAAGTTAATAAAGAATTAGAAAATATAAAAATTTCTTTAGAAGATGCTATAGAACTTTTAACAAAAGATTGAACAATATTTGTTATAAGTTTTCATTCTTTGGAAGATAGGATTACAAAACAAACCTTTAAAAAAGAGTCCAGAGACTGTTTCTGTTCTGATATGATTTGTATTTGTAAACATATAAAAACATTAAAAATACTAACAAAAAAACCAATTTTACCGACAAATAATGAAATTCAATACAACTCGAGGGCAAGAAGTGCAAAAGCCAGAATAGCTAAAAAGCTATAATTGAATTTTATTATTTAAGAGAAAACTTAAAATAAATGAACCCTAATCTAATTATTTTAAAAAGCTCGGCTCCAAGGTTTTTTTCGAAAAGAAAAACAACTAGAGATGAATTCAAACTTGGTATGACAACAACTTATATAATGATGTTGTTATTTATATGAGTTCTTTGAATTTATTATGTTTGGAGTTTGAACGTAAATGCTACAAACGGTTATATGATTAGGAATTTGGAGGCTGAAAGAAAAAGTCTGATAGTAGAAAAAGATTTACTTGATATAAAAATAGCAGAATTAGAAAGTTTATCAAACTTGAGATTAAAATGAGTTAAATGAAAAGTTAAAATAACAGAAATAAAATATTTGGTGAAAAAAGATTGAGAACAATATGCTTATAATGATATAAAATAAAAAAAATATGCCAGAAGCTTTGAAACAATTAATTAATATAATATCCTTATTACCTTGAATTTGAGAAAAGTCAGCTAATCGTTTGGCTTTTTTTTTGCTAAATTCAAATGAAAATTATATAGAAAATTTTGCTTCTAGTTTAAAAAATATAAAAACAAAAGTAGCTAATTGTAAAAATTGTCATAGTTTGGTTGACAGTTCAAAAGAATTATGTAATATTTGTTCTAATTCTTCAAGAAATAAAAACCAAATCACAATAGTTGAAGAATATTTAGATTTAATTACAATTGAACAAGTTGGGATTTTTGACTGAGTTTATCATATCTTATGATGAGCAATTTCACCTATAAATTGAGTTTTTATTTGAGATTTGAATTTTGAAAGTTTGTTTGAAAGATTATTTAATTTAGATGAAAATATTGAAATAATTTTAGCTACAAATCCAAATATAGAATGAGAAGCAACAGCAACTTATATAAAAGAAGAAATAAAAAAAAGGTGACTTAATAAAAGAGTTAAAATTACTAGGATTTCTAGATGAATAAGTGCTGGTTATATAGAATATGCTGATAATATTTCTATAATTAATTCTATAAAGGGAAGAGTAGAATTTTAAAAAAAATCTGAAAAAATTAATTTTTTCAGATTTTTTTTATAAACTTTCCTTTTTAAATTATATTTTTAGATTAAATTAAAGAATTAATAAGCCAAAGAAGTTTCAGAATTATTCTCTACAATATTTCAGTCAATTGCTTTTATTAATCCAGAAACATCATTAACTGTATCTATTTTATAATAGTATCATTCCAATTTTGCTATTTTTTTTCAGATATTATTTACAGTTATTCCACTTATTTGCCAAAAATATTTTCATTTCTCTAAATCATAAACATAAGCATAAATATAAGAATTTCATTCAGCATCTTTATAATCATTAATATTTTCTCAGATATTCACAAAACTTAATTCTCAAGCATTATAATTTACTCAAACATTAATGTTTGTTCCAGAAGCAAAAGTCAAACTATTATCTAATTGATTTTGAATTTTTGGAGTTTTTAATAAATCTTTTAAATAAATTTTATTATTAGCAGCAACAATAACAGATATTTTTTTATTTATACTTTGCAAATTAACTTCTGTTTTTGTATTTTCAGATTCTTTTGTATAACTATTAAAATTGATAAAAGAAATAGTTGCTAAAATAGCTAATATTATTATTGTAATTATTAGTTCAACTAAAGTAAAAGCTTTTTTATTTTTATTTATCATTTTTTATTAGTTTTTTTACAATATATTAAAAATAATAAGTTAAATTATTTTCATTAAACTATAAAAAAACTCTTTAAAAGAGTTTTTTTATAAAATTTTTATAAATTAATTAGAAGCATAAGGAAGATTTACAGTACTATTATTAGTTACTGCAGCAGTAGCATGATTATAATCTTTTATTAAACTATCAGTATCAGTACTAATACCTTTGTAATAATAACCTTCAACTTTAGCAATTGCATTACCAGCAGCATCTTTTGTATTACCAGCTACTTGATAAAAAGTTTTAGCACCATCTACAGCATAAGCAAAAACATATTCATTATCATCATTATCTCTAAATTTAGAACCATCTTCTCCTAAATTTTTAAAATTAATATTACCAGCATTATAGTTTATTCAACCTGTAAGAGTAACACCAGAATTAAAAGTACCAGAAGTAAGTATATTAGCAGTTAGACCTGTACCTGATAAAACATCTTTTAAATATATACTATTATTAGCAGCTACAACTGTAGCAGTTTTTTTAGATATATTTTGTAAATCAGTAACTACTTTTGAATCTTTAGCATCTTGAGTATATTGTCCAAAATTTAGGAAAGCAATTGTACCTAAAATAGCTAAAATTGTAATAACTACAATTAGTTCTACTAATGTAAAACCTTTTTTACTCATATTTTTCATAATTTTTTATATATTAGTTTATAAAATTTTTTTAGTATTTTGTTTTGTAATCTTTTTATTATATAAAAATTAAAAAAAGAAAAGTATTTATTTAAATATTTTTTTAAAAGTTTATAAATTTTATAAAAAAATAAATTTATATATCTTATAAATTATAAAAAAATAATTTTTATTAAATAATAATTTTTGTTTTATACTTTTTATTATTTGAAAAATTTAATGTTTATAAAATTTAAGTATATATAGTTTAGTTTTTAGATAAAAATATAACCCATTAAAATAAATATTTAAATAAATAAATTAATTCTTTAAATTTAAATTTTTATTATAGATTACTATTTGTCCTTGTAATTTCAGAACACAAGCATTTTAACATATTTTTTTTATAAAACAAAATAAATAAAATAAAAAAGTCAAGTTATTTAATATATTTTTAATATAAGCCTTATATTAAAGGATATACTAAACTATTTTACAAAACTATATTTTATATTTTTAAGTATTTTTTTTTTGTTAAATATATTTTTGCTAAATATTTTTAAATTTAGAAAAAACCTAAATATATTATTTAAAGTTACAATAATTTATTTTTATTTTGCATTTTAAAAAAAAATATATAAAATGCCTACAATCTTAAAATTTAACTAAAAAAATATGCCAGAAATAAATAATATATTTACTAATCTAGATTTATCTAAATATCTAAATCTTTGAATAGAATGAACTTTGTCTTATGCTCCAAAAGTTTTTTGAGCATTAATTACTTTGTGGATTTGATTCAAAATAATCAACTTTTTACTAAAAATTGTTGATAAAGCAATGAAAAAATCAAAAATTGATAGAGCATTAACAAAATTTGTTGAATCAATTATTTCAGCAATTTTGAAAGTTTTACTTATTTTGAGTGCAGCTTGAATGCTTTGAATTGAAACAACTTCATTTATTGCAATTCTTGGTGCTGCCTGACTTGCTATAGGTATGGCTCTTTCTTGAACTTTACAAAATTTTGCTGGTTGAGTTATGATTCTTTTATTCAAACCTTTCAAAATATGAGATTTTATAGAAGTTTGAAATTATTCTTGAGTTGTAAATGAAATCCAAATTTTTAATACTTATTTAATTACTCTTGATAAAAAAACAATAATTATTCCAAATTCTGAAATTTCAGGAAAAACTCTTACAAATTATAGTTCTCATTCAAAAAGATTAGTTGAATTTAATGTTTGAGTTTCATATTCTGAAAATATTGATAAAGTAAAAATTACTTTAGAAGAAATAGCTAAAAAAGATAAAAGAATTTTTGAAGAAGAATGAATAAATATTTTTTTATCTGAATTAGCAGATAGCGCTGTTATTTTCAAAATGAGAGTTACAGTAAATACTCCAGATTATTGGCCAGTTTATTTTGCTGTTTTGGAAGATATTAAAAGAACATTTGATGAAAGATGAATTTCTTTTCCTTTCCCACAAAGAGATGTACATATTTATAATGAAAAATAATTTTTTGTAAAATTATTTAAAATCCTGATTAAAAAAAACTAAAAACTTTTTTATAATTTCAGGATTTTTTAATAAAAGTCACATTTCTCTATTTTGGTTTATAGAATTTTTATTGAAATTTACAGATCAAATATACAAAATTTTTTCATCAACTAAAAATGCTTTTGCGTGGATATTTTTTTGTACTTTCACTCTTATTCAAGCATTTTTCAAAATTTGTATATTTTCTATATTTGTTTTTCTATCTCAAAAAATTATTTCTAAATCAATATTTTTTTTATTTTTTAAATATAAAATTTTTTCCAAAAATTCATCTCAAACAGAAGGAATATACATTTGCAAAGAAATTTTGGCAGAATTAAATAAAATATCAAATTTTTCTTTTGTATAATTAGGACTTAAAATAATATTATGATCATAAACAAAATCTTTTTTTCATTCAAAATCACTTAAAAATATTTTTTTAAATTTTTCTTTTAAATTAAAATTTTTTGTAAATATAAAAAAATCTATATTTTTTTTGAAAGTAGAATAAGTAAAATTTCAGCTAGAAATTATTAGTTCATCATCAATTATCATCATTTTAGAATGATTTAATTTGAAATTTTTAGGATTTGACCAATTTACTAAAATTCAATTTTTTTTGAATTCTAAAAAAGTTTTCATATTTAAATTAGCAGATTTATATATATTTTTTTCTAAAACAATTTTTACTTCTACTCATCTTTTTTTTGCCATAATAACAGCTTGTCTAATATTTTTATTTGTAAAAATATATACTTCTATATAAATATTTTTTTTAGCATTTTTTATTTTTTCTATTATTTTTTTAGAAATATTTTCTCAAGTTTTAGTTTTAAAAATTTCAATATCATCTATTTCTTTTATTGTTTCAAAACTAAAATTTTTTAGCTCTTGTTTCAAAATATCTTGCTTAACTAATTTTTCTTGCTTAGCTTTATGAAAATTGAAATATTCTAAAGAAAAGGGAATTGCTAAAGTTAAAAAAAGAATTATTCAAATTGTTGTAGTTAAAATTTTTTTCATAATTTTTTATATTTATCAAATGAAAAATAAAAAAAATCTTTTCTTAAAGAAGAAAAGATTAAATTAATTTTTAAATATTTTTTTTAACTTTGTTTTTTTCTAAAAAATATAAAATATAATCCAGAAAGTAGCAAAGAAAATAATATAAATAAAACAGTCTCGGTTGGTCAAGTTTGAATTTTTGTAACATCAGAATATTCTTTAGAATCTATTTCTTTTCATTCTTTTTTACATATAGCTTTTATTGCAAAATCTTCATAAGTTATTTCTTTTGCTTCTTTTATAAAAATAGTATATCTATTTTCTTTAATATTTTCTATTAAATTAAAAGCTTCTCAATCTTTTTTAAAAACTCTATAACCTGTAGCATCTTCTACTTTATCCCAAGATAATATAGATTTTGTTTTTAATTCAGTTAATTTTAATCAAGAAATTTTTGTTTCTTCACAAGCTCAAGTTTTTGTAACAGCTTTTTCTTCTTTTTTAATTTTTTCTTTTTTCTTTACAGGTTCTTTTTCTTTCTCTATAACTTTTTCTCAAATAACTGTAATTGTTTTTGCAGCTTTTTGTTCATTTTTATTTCACATATCATCAGAAATTTCTAAATCTATTGGATAATCTCAAGCTTTATCTGGAGCTGGAAAATTTCAAATATGTTTTCATTCCATATCTTCAGTTAAGCTATAAACAGCATCATCTACAGTAATACTTACTTCCATATCTGGTTGAGTTAAAACTTCTACATTTATTGTATCTCAAGATTTTATATTATCTTCTGGGTCAATTGTAAAACCTCTTGAAATTGGAGGGACAGAATTAACTTCGAAAGTTATTTTTTTACTTTTACCAATAATATTTTCATCTCCATCAAGTAAAAGAGCTTGAATAATATTAGTTCAATCTGGAAGTTCAGTTAATTCTTTATTAAAAATTCCAGAACTATCAGCTACTACTGAATATGTTTTATTGTCATTTAATTTAATTTTAACTTTGTAATTCTTTTTTGCTTCTCAAAGAATTTTTACAGAATTTTTTCAAATAGTTTCATTATTACTAGGAGAAGTTATAGAAATTTCTTCTGTTGTAACACCTCATCAAGTAACTGTAATGTCAGCTTCTCAAGTTGGTCAATCATCATTACTAACATCTTCAGAAGCTACAGCAATTGCTTTGTTTCAGGGTTTTAAAAATTTTATAGAATTCTCAAATTTTTTAACTCATTCATCAGAACTAGTAAAAGTATAAGAAGGATAAACACTATCAGCAAAACCAAAGAAATCTACTTCTCAAGGAGTTGTATTTATTCATTCAACTAAACCAATTGTTCAAGTATAATTTTTATCAATATCACCATTTTCATCAATAGCTTTTATAGTTATATCAACAGCTTGTCAAGCTTCTATTGTTGTAGGATCCAAAATAACTTTGAATGAAACCACTTCAGCAAATACATTTGCTTTAAAGGAAAACAAAAGTATAAAACTCAAAATAAGAATTTTAAAAATCTTTTTCAATTTTCTTTCCATAATTATTTGTTTAAAATTAAAATATTATATATATTCTACAGGACTTTTAGTTAAATAACAACTTTTTTTATAAAAAAGGTATTTACAATTTTAGTTTTTTATTTTAAAAATATTTTTTTTATAGTATTTTCTTCCAAAGAAAAATTGTCAGAAATTGCTGTAACTATAGTTTGAAATCAGCTTAATTTAGACAAAAGTAGCTTTTGATGATTTCCATCAAGTTCACTTAAAAAATCATCTATTAAAATTATTGGAATTTCTTTTGTATTTTTTTCTAAATAATTTATTTCTATGAATTTTAAACCCAAAATAACACTTTTAATTTCTCATCTAGAAGCAAAATCAATTATTTTATAATTATCAACTTTTATGTTAAAATCATCTAAATGTGGTCAAATAGTAGTTCTTCATAAAATTATTTCTAAATCCAAATTTTTTTTTAAATAATTCTCTAACTCTTTTTTTATAATTTCAGAAAAATTTTGCTTTGTTAAAAGAGGATTTTGTAAATTTATTTTAGATTCATATTCAAAAGAAATTTTTACATTTTTATTTAAAAAATATTTTTCCAAATTTCAAATATCTTTTTTTATAAAATTTATCAAATTTTTTCTATATTTATAAATAATTATTATAGATTTTATTAGCTCTCAATCCCAAAAATTCAAACTTTCAATTTTTTCTTTCTTTTCTTTTATAGCTTTTAATAATTTATTTCTTTGTTTCAAAATATTTTCAAATTTTTTATAAT
>Ga0256834_1000236_pt1 | contig 39978 bp, 36 predicted proteins | sample 4281140metaG_FD_190536 | JGI IMG/M metagenome (GOLD analysis project Ga0256834, IMG submission 190536) | Hydrothermal vent microbial communities from East Pacific Rise, Pacific Ocean - 4281-140 | ecosystem: Environmental > Aquatic > Marine > Hydrothermal vents | place: Pacific Ocean: East...
TTCAAACTGCCCGCGGATCTGTTCCAGGGGCATGCGCTTCAAATTCATCTGCAAACAGCGCGAGAGTACGGTAACCGGCACTTTTTGCGGATCCGTGGTCGCCAACAGGAACTTGACGTGGGGCGGCGGTTCTTCCAGGGTTTTCAACAAGGCGTTGAAGCTGGAGTTGGAAAACATGTGCACCTCATCGATGAGATACACCTTGTAGCGGCCACGGATGGGGGCGAAGGGGACGTTCTCCAGCAGTTCCAGGGTCTGATCCACCTTGGTGCGGGAAGCGGCATCCACTTCCAGCAGATCCGCAAAGCGGCCATCATCCACTTCCTGGCAGATGCTGCATTCCCCGCAGGGCCTGGAGCTGACGCCTTTTTCACAGTTCAGGGATTTTGCCAGAATGCGCGCCAGGGTGGTTTTTCCGACCCCGCGGGTTCCGCTAAACAAATAGGCATGGTGCAGCCGGTCATTGTCCAGGGCATTGCTCAGGGCGCGCACAACATGTTCCTGCCCCACCAGTTCCTCAAAGGTTCGGGGCCGCCATTTACGCGCTAATACCTGATAGGACATAGAAGATTTACAAAAACTGGTGGCAACCGCACCAGCCACACCCCGGCACACACTGTCACTGCTGCGGCTGCTCCCTTCCGGGCCTGACCGGGTTCACAGCTGAGTGTTGCGAGGGGACCGATACGGCCGCCATAAACGTTCATCCTGAATACCAGCGTCAGGATATTTCCGGGATATACACCCGGGATGAGGTGGGGATTATGACCGATTTATGCGGGTTTAGCCATGTTTTCCGATGCTTTCTGCGCAAACACGATCACACAGTTCCGGCCTGCCGTTTTTGCTTTGTACAAGGCTTCATCCGCTGCACGAAACAACGCCGTGCGCGTCTCCCCCTCAGCCGGATGAGCCATCGCCACGCCAAAGCTGGCGGTAACAACACGATCCACGCCAGCATCCGCTTTCATATTGCTCACCGCCTCCCGTATGACTTCTGCGGTATTTGCCGCCAGCTCCAGGTCACCCTTCAACAGCAAGGCGAACTCCTCGCCGCCAATGCGCATGGGACGGCCTCTTACCTTGTATTTTTCGCAGACCTGCAACAGCACCAGGGCGATTTTTTTCAATACCTGATCGCCTTGGGGATGACCATAAGCATCGTTATAAGCCTTGAAGTGATCGACGTCCATCAGGATCAGGCAAACCGGGGCTTTGGTCGTGCTCGCGCTTTGCCATGTCTGTTCAAAATCCATGTCAAACTGGCGCCGGTTGCCAATACCCGTCAATGGATCCGTATAGGAGTACTCATGCAGTTCCCGGTTGGAGGCCTGTAACTTTTGCAGCAAGGCATCATTGGCAAATTGCAGCCGGATGGAATGCTCGATCATGTTTGCATACTTTTTTGAATAGTACAGGTTCAGGAGCATGAACAGGGACATCATCAGCGCAATCAATGTGTAGGAATCATCCTCCATGAGCAGCAGTTTGGCCGTCAATGGCAGAAACTCCGGAATGGCAAACAACAGGAAATTCGGATAGTAGTAGGAATGGGAGCCCAGAGAGCCGGCGACCAGCCCTCCCAGAACAATGACCAGCAGCGCAAACCCATACGCATTGTCCGGATCAAAGAACAGCAAACCGGCGCTTCCCCACAAGCAACCGGAAATAAAAGAACCGGCAAGCAGGCTTTGCTTTAGCAGGTTGTCATTCAGCTGGCTCCTTGGTTGATGACAAAAATAATAGGAAAGCGCCAGGCGCACAAAGATTACGACAACCAAAACAGCCAGCCAGGCGCCAATCACCGTATGGCCGGCAGTATTCCAGAATCCCCATGCAAAAAGAACCGCCACCAATAAACTGCCCGGCAGCACCACAGGCAAATGGCTGGACAGAAGCCTGAGTTGCTCCCGTCGTACCCGTTGATCCAGGTTTTGGACCAAGCCAATGTTATTGTCCATTTCCGCACTCAAATCAGGTTCCCTGCCCTGTAATCCATTGATTGCTGTCGGCTGCGGATACAGCCATGCCGGTGCCGATGCCGAAAACTCAGTTTTTTCCAAACAATCGCGCAATATTTTCCATGGTGTATTCGATCATGGGACGCATGCGCTGCACACAACGCTCGCCTTCGGCAATGGCTTCGTCCGCGCGGTGGAATTCCAGCAGACCGATTTCCGCCAGACGCGGTTCGAGAAGGATATCCGGGGGATCGCCCGCCATGCGGCTGCGGGTAATCCTGTCCTGGGTTATATTGACAGAGCTTGCCAATACATCAAACATGCCCGGAGGCGCATTTTCCCGGCTACCCGGAAAAAGATTGGAGGAATAATTCCTGATTGTCCCCAAAATTCCGTCAACAGCCCCGCTTTCTGCGGCCAAATCCGCCTTTCTCGACGACAAGTGCTTGCCGAGGATATCACCATTGAGATTTACCGCAATCACGACTTCGGCCCCCAGGGCATGGCAAAGAGACACCGGAACAGGATTGACCAACCCGCCATCCACCAGCCAACGCCCATTGAAACGAACAGGCGCAAACAGCCCGGGCAATGCAATGGAAGCCATAATCGAGGATAGCGCTTCTCCACTGGTGAACCAGAGTTCGCGGCCATTGCCCAGATCCGTGGCCACGTTGCCATAGGCCATATCCATCTCCTCGATAAGGAAATCCTCGCTCACCACATATTCGTGGAGAAAATTTCTCAGCCGTGACGCATCGATAAGTCCTTTCAGCCCCCAGCCGATATCGAAGAAAGCGGCAACATCACGCCGGCGCAAAGAGCAGACCCAGGTTTCCAGGTTTTCCAGGTTATTGCTTGCGCGGGCGGCTCCCACGATGGCGCCAATGGAGCAGCCCGCAATCACATCGGGTCGCAAGCCCATCTCTTCCAGGGCGCGAATGATGCCGATATGGGACCACCCCCGGGAAGCGCCACCGCCCAGGGCCAGGCCGATACGCACGCCGTCAGGCTTCGATTTCGACAAGGGCCTCTTCCGGATTTACGGCGTCCCCTTTTTGCACAAACACGCCGGTTACCGTACCGCTGATGGGCGCCTGCACCTCGGTCTCCATCTTCATGGCTTCGGTAATCAGCACCGCCTGTCCCGCTTTGATGCTGTCGCCTTCCTTGACCAGCACCTCTACGATGCTTCCCGGCATGGAGGTGGTCACATGTCCCTCCTTGGTAGCCTTGGGGCGGCGTCCGGCAATGGTTTCCTGTACTGCGCCTTCGGTGCCGCCGGTAAGCACGATCTCATCCAGGGTTTCCACCACGGCTTCTTCGGGCACGCCGTCTACGGTCATGTAGAAATGTCTTTCCGGCTGCCCTTTGTGCCCGGCGCCGGTCATCTTGATATGGTAGGTTTCGCCGTGCAACACGATATTGAATTCCGTAGGCGCCCGCTCCTGGGAACCGTCGCCGGGAGGCGGTTCCAGTGGTTCGGGTTGCAATGTCCCCGCCGCACGCTGCTCCAGAAACTGCCGGCCAATCTCGGGGAACATGGCATAGGACAACACATCTTCGTCTGACCGGGCCAGATCGCCGATCTCCTTGCGCAGCTGATCCAGTTCCGGCGGGATCAGATCGGCCGGACGCACTTCGATCACTTCCTGGTCGCCCACGGCCTTGCGCCGCAGTTTCTGGTCAACCTCTCCTGGCGCCTTGCCATAGCCCCCCTGAAGATAGATCTTCACTTCGTTGGTAATGGTTCCATAGCGCTTGCCGGTAAGCACGTTCAGCACCGCCTGGGTGCCGACAATCTGCGAGGTTGGCGTCACCAGGGGTGGATAACCCAGATCCTTGCGCACCCGGGGAATCTCCTCCATGACTTCATTCATGCGCCCCAGGGCATTCTGTTCCTTGAGCTGATTCGCCAGATTGGAGATCATGCCGCCGGGAATCTGGTTCACCTGCACCCGGGTGTCCACGCCGGTGAACTCGCTTTCAAACTGGTGGTATTTCTTGCGTACTTCATAGAAGTACATGCCGATATCCTGTAACAGCTCCAGATCCAGCCCCGTGTCATAGGGCGTATTCCTCAGTCCGGCCACCAGGGATTCCGTAGGAGGATGACTGGTGCCGCCAGCCCAGGAGGAAATCGCCGTATCCACCCGGTCACAACCGCTCTCTATGGCCTTGAGGTGACACATTTCCGCCAACCCGGAAGTGGCATGGGAGTGCAGCTGCAGGGGAAGATCCACTGCATCCTTCAATGCCTTGACCAGCTCTTCCGTGGCATAGGGCGTCAACAGCCCCGCCATGTCCTTGATACAAAGGCTGTCGCAGCCCATGTCTTCCAGGCCCTTGGCCATTTTCACGAAACCGGCGGTGTCATGCACCGGGCTGACGGTATAGCAGATCGTGCCCTGGGCGTGCTTGCCCGCTTCTTTGGTAGCTTCGATGGCGGTACGCAGGTTGCGAATATCATTCAGCGCATCGAAGATGCGGAACACATCCATGCCCTGCTCCGCCGCCTTGAGGACGAAAGCCCTTACCACATCATCCGCATAATGCCGGTAGCCCAACAGGTTCTGTCCCCGCAGCAGCATCTGCAGCCTGGTATTGGGCAGGGCCTCCCGCAGCTTTCTCAGGCGCTCCCAGGGATCTTCCTTGAGGAAGCGCAGGCAGGCGTCATAAGTGGCTCCGCCCCAGCATTCCAGCGACCAGTAACCCACACTGTCCAGCCGCTCGCAGGCAGGCAGCATGTCTTCGGTACGCATGCGGGTGGCGATGAGTGACTGATGCGCATCACGCAAAATGACATCGGTAATCTGTATTTTTGACATAGGTTTTACCTGTTACAAACCAGCATGAGCAGCTACCGCTATGGCTATCGCCGCGGCAATATCGCTCTTGCACTGTTTCTCTGTGTATTCGGTCAATTCGGGATGATCTTCCACGAATGAAGTGGTGAAATTGGCTGCGCGGAAATCTGGATGGCGGAGAATTTCCTCATAGTACAACTTGGTGGTGCGAATGCCATGCACCTCCATATCCTTGAGGGCGCGCTCGCCGCGGCTGATGGCGTCTTCCCAGGTCAGCGCCCAGACAATGACCTTGGCGATCATGGAATCGAAAAACGGCGGTATGGTATACCCGGTATAGATCGCCGTATCCGTGCGCACCCCCGGCCCGCCGGGAGCGTAGTAGCGTGAGATCCGTCCGAAGCTCGGCAGGAAATTGTTCTTGGGATCTTCCGCATTCACCCGGAACTGTATGGCATAACCCCGGCGCTGGATTTCATGCTGCTGGAAGCGCAGTTTCAGGCCGGCGGCGACCCGGATCTGTTCCTCGATGATATCCACGCCGGTAATGGCTTCGGAGATGGTATGTTCCACCTGCACCCGGGTGTTCATTTCCATGAAGTAGAATCTGTGATTCTCATCCATGAGGAATTCCACCGTGCCGGCGCTGTAATAACCCACCGCCTTGGCTGCAATAACCGCCAGGCCGCCCAGGTACTGGCGCTGTCCCTCGTCCAGCTGCGGGGAAGGCGCGATTTCAATCAGCTTCTGGTTGCGACGCTGAATGGAGCAATCTCTTTCATACAGGTGAATACAGTTGCCATGACTGTCCGCCAGTATCTGCAATTCGATATGCCGGGGGTTGACAATGCATTTCTCCATGAATACTTCCGCACGGCCAAACGCCTTGGTGGCCTCGGAAATGACCCGGTCATAGTTCTTGCGCAGCTCATCTTCGCTGTCGCAGCGGCGTATACCCCGACCACCACCGCCGGAAGTGGCCTTGAGCATTATGGGATAGCCGATTTTTTCCGCAACTTCCAGCGCCTCATCCAGGCCGGACAGGTTTTCCTCCGTACCCGGGGTTACAGGTACGCCTGCTGCAATCATGGCCTTGCGCGCTTCGGTCTTGTCGCCCATACGGCGGATGACCTCGGCGCTGGGGCCGATGAAAGTAATGCCGCGGCGCTCACAGGCGGCGGCAAAATCGGCATTTTCCGACAGGAAGCCATAACCGGGATGGATGGCATCGCAGCCTGTCTGCACGGCCAGGTTGACGATGCGGTGGATGTTCAGATAACCCGCGACAGGATCCTCGCCGATGCTGAAAGCCTCATCCGCCTTCTTGACATGCAGGGCGTACATGTCCGCCTCGGTGTAGATGGCCACGGAACGGATGCCCATCTCGGCGCAGGCGCGGATAATGCGCACTGCAATCTCGCCACGGTTCGCTACAAGTATTTTTCGCAACATGGTTTTATACCCTAGCGGCTGTTACTGCCGCCAATTCTGTCCATGAGCGCAAACAGCACTCCGGAAACGACCAACGCCATATGTATCCCCACCTTCCATGCCAGTTCCTGCTGGGAAACCTCGGCGACATTCATGAACAACTTCAACAATTCGATTCCCGAAATAGCGACGATGGAACCGATGAGCTTGATCTTCAGATCGGTAAATCCCACCTTGCCCATCCATTCCGGGCGATCATCATGATCCGCCACATCGATGCGTGACACGAAGTTCTCGTATCCGGCAAAAACGATGATCAGCATCAGGTTCGCCACCAGCACCAGATCGACGAGCGCCAGTATGCCGAGGATGACATGGGGGCCGGCCTCGCCGAACAGCGCCAGGGGCACCAAATGCAGAAATTCCTTGAAGAACATCACCATCAACAGCACCATGGCCAAAATCAGCCCCACATAAAACGGGGCCAGCAACCAGCGGCTGTTGAACATGAAGCTTTCCAAACCGTGCTCCAGTTTCTTCATATATTGTTTTCTTCGTACAGACAAAAGTCACAATTATACCGAAATTTTGAAAACATAACCTATCAGGAAGCCTCGAATAATTCCGTGAGGAAGGATGCCAGCCGGAAAAAACCGGCGTGAAAAGAAATTCACAAAAAATAGCCGCTATTTTCCGGAAGATCCATACAGTTAGCAGCCGTTTTCAGTATAAAAATGGCGGTCGCGAGTCATTCGGAATGCGCTATGCCGGAGGGCCGCTCGCCACGCCCAGGAAAAGACTGGCTTGATAGGCAAGGAACACCAGCAGCAAAACAGCCCCGGCCCAGCGCCGGATCAGGCCATGCCCCCTGCGGCTGAAACCTCTGGCCATGAGGTACAAGGCCAGCGCCAACGCCAACATCAGGGGAAAATCCCGATACAACACCGCCGTCTCTACCTCAGTCGGCCCGATGCTCCCCGCAATGCCCAGCACCGCGAGGATGTTGAACAAATTGGATCCCACCACATTGCCCACGGCGATATCATGTTCCTGCTTGCGGGCCGCAACCACGGAAGCGGCCAGCTCCGGCAAGGAGGTGCCAATGGCGACAATGGTCAAACCAATCACCAGGTCGCTTACCCCATAAAATTGCGCAATGCCCACGGCGCCCCATACCAGCAATTTGGAGCTCGCCAGCAACAAGGCCAGCCCCGACAACAGCAGCCACCACGCGCGCCCCTTGGGCATGGATTCGGGAATTTCCTCCGTCAATTCTTCGATAAGAGGATCGTCAGCGCCCGTCGTGCGGGCAAGATGAATCGTCCACAGCACCACAGCAATCATGGCCGTGAGAAGCAAGCCCCCATCCAGGCGGGAAAGTGTGCCGTTCCAGAGCAGCGCCCAAGCCGCAAGCATCACTATCAGCATCAAGGGGAATTCCCGGCTCAAGGTTTTCGATTGGACGGCGAGAGGCGCGATCAATGCGGTGACACCCAATACCAGCGCCATATTGGCGATATTCGACCCCACTGCATTGCCAATGGCCAGGCCGCTGTTGCCCTGCAATGCCGCCATGGCGGAAACCAGCATTTCCGGCGCGGAAGTGCCGAAAGCAACGATGGTCAGGCCAATGATCATGGTGGAAATACCCAGGGCCCGCGCCAACCCCGCTGCGCCAGCGACAAACCGGTCGGCGCTCCAAACCAAAACAACCAGCCCAGCAACTACAGCCAGGACAAACCAGAGAAGTTCATTCATTATAATGATTTGTTTTTCAGGTGGTTATAGGTTTTCATTAGAAATCAGATTAGGTTTTTCAGTTGCGAAATCCGTTCTTGCAGCGCCTGTTCCGTATTTTCCCGAAGCGTGATATGGCCGATCTTTCGCCCGACCCGGGGTGCTTTGCCATACAGGTGCAGATGCGTATTTTCTATTCCAAGGATGGCAGGAGCATGCGGCAATTCCCCGATCAGGTTTATCATTGCCGTATGCCCTACCGGCGCCGTACTGCCCAGGGGAAGCCCCAGGATCCCCCGCAGGTGGTTTTCAAACTGACTGGTTTCGGCGCCTTCGATGGTCCAGTGGCCGGAGTTATGCACCCGGGGGGCCATTTCATTTGCCAGCAGATGCGAGCCAAGCTGGAAAAACTCTATCGCCAGCACCCCCACATAATCCAGGCGCTCCAGCACCCGTTTGGCATAGTCTTCCGCCAGAGCTTGGTGGGAATCGCCATGCAGACAGGTTGACAAACGCAATATACCCTGTTCGTGAACATTTTCAGCCAGAGGATAGAAAGCCATTTCACCGGAAACACTGCGCACGGCGATAATGGAAACCTCCCGGTCGAACTCGATCAGCCCCTCGAGGATGGCCGGCGCCTGGCCGATAGCATCCCAGGCGTCTTGCAAACTGTCGCCATTACGCAGCACTTGCTGCCCCTTGCCGTCATAGCCCAGCGTGCGGGTCTTGAGTACGGCGGGCAACCCGATCTGCTCTGCCGCCTGCTGCAGGGTTTGCAGATCATGCACCAGCGCAAATGGCGCTGTTTCTATACCCAGCTCCCGGAACAGATTTTTTTCATGCCTGCGATCTCTCGCTGTGGCCAGGGAATCGGCCCGGGGAAAAACCGGAAGGGATGCACCCAGTTGCTGTACCGCCGCAGCGGGCACACTTTCAAATTCATAGGTTACCAGATCGACTTCAGCGGCCAGCCGCTGCAAGGCGGCGGGATCGTCATAGGCAGCCTGTATATGCCTGGTCAGCGGCGCAGCGCAGGCATCCGCTGCGGGTTCCAGCACCACAAAATCCAGCCCCAGGGGATACCCCGCCAGGGCCAGCATACGCGCCAGTTGCCCGCCCCCGAGAACACCGATCTTCATGAGCCGGCGGCGGGGTCGGGATGATCCAGCACGGTTTCGGTCTGCCGGGCGCGAAAAGCATCCAGGGCGCTGCGGACGTCCGTATATTTGTTGCCCAGTATGGACGCCGAGAGTAACGCCGCATTCACCGCGCCCGCCTGACCAATGGCCAGGGTTCCCACGGGAATGCCCGCAGGCATTTGCGCAATGGAAAGCAGGGAATCCATGCCATTCAAGGCCCTGGATTGCACGGGCACGCCCAGCACCGGCAGGCTGGTCTTCGCCGCCACCATGCCCGGCAGGTGCGCAGCGCCGCCCGCGCCGGCAATGATGACTTCTATGCCCCGCCCGCGAGCCTGTTCCGCATACTGAAACAGCTTGTCCGGGGTCCTGTGGGCGGACACCACTTCTTTTTCAAAGCAGATGCCCAGCTTCTCCAGGGTTTCTGTAGCATGACGCATGGTTTCCCAGTCTGAACTGGAACCCATGATCACTCCAACCAGTGCTTGCATAGTCCGTTCTCTGCCCCCAGGGCGGATCGTTGGAAAAGCGCGTATTATGCCTGATTTCCACGGGAATTGCCCCACCGCATCCCGGGACATAAGGGCTTATTTGGTCAAGGACAGGAACAGTCTGGGCAGCTTTTCCGGCAGCCGTTCTACACGGTCGATGACGGTATAGTTGTTGCGCCCGAAAATGTCGGCCACATAGTCATCGGCGTGGGGATCGAGGCTGATGCAATAGGTAGTGATCCCTTTACTGTCCAGCTCATTCACCGCCACATGGGTATCTTCCTGCAGATATTTGGGATCCTGTACGTCGATATCATGGGGCTCGCCATCGGTAAGCACCAACAGCAGGCGCTTCTCCTCGCGACGCGCTTCCAGATAACGCCCTGCGTGACGCAAGGCCGCACCCATGCGCGTCGAGTGGCCCGCTTCCATGGCCGCCAGGCGCGCCTTGGGTTCTTCGCCCCAGTGCTCATTGAAGCCCTTGAAGTGGGCGTAACGCACCTCGTGGCGGGTATTGGAAGAGAAACCCGATATGGCGAACGGATCACCAAGTGCTTCTACAGCGGTGGCCAGCAACGAGACTGCCTCCTGGCTCAATTGCAGAATGGTGGAATCGGCGCCCTCAGGCACTTCATTGATGGATTCCGAAAGGTCGAGCAGCAACAACACGGCAATGTCGCGGCCATCCTTGACATGACTCTGATGGATGCGGGTATCGGGAGTGGAGCCAATGCGGAAGTCAATGGCGGCGCGAATGGCGACATCCAGATCCAGTTCGTCCCCTTCTTCCTGATAGCGCACCCGGCGGCGCTGCTGCGGCTTGAGCAAATCGACAATCTGTTTCAGCTGTTTGGCCAGGCGCTTATGCTTTTCCAGCAGCTGGTCGATGCGGCTGGCATCGCCCTGAGGCTGGATCGCCTCATAGACGGTGACCCAATCCGGACGATAGTTTTGCACGGACTGATCCCACTCATGATAGTGCTGCGGCGGAAGCAAATCGTCCTCATCGGCTCCCCGGCCGCGATCTGCTGCGCCATGGTCGGAGTGAAACTCGTCTTCGTCCTCGACATCCTCCAGGAAGATCCACAGGTAGCGATTGTCATCACGATAGCTGACTTCGGTATCTTCAAACCAGACCTTCTGGCTGCGGAAGCTGTGCTCGTCATTGTCCTTGAGCCATTGCACGCCCAAATCGGTGCTGAGGGAGGCATCGAAAGGATCTTCCTCGATGCGCGCCCGAAATTTCTCCACATAGTCCAGCAAGTCCTTGTCACTGTAGTTATGGGCGGGATTGAGCAAGGCATAGGAAAGCATTGCCAGCTTGTGACGAATGCAGGACCAGCCTTCCGGGCAGCTGCCCGGCTTGGGTTTCGGGTGCATCGACAACCAGAGTTGCCGCAGCCCGGGATATTGCCGCATTGCCAGATACTCGACCCGGGCATCCTCGAACACCTCGATGCAGACATGCTGAAAGGTGCTGAAATTGTCGGCCAGATAGGGCTGTGACCAGATCTTGTGCGCCATCATGTGAGCAATGGCGGCGCGGTAGCGGTTGATGCCCGACACCGGCCCCAGGTCTTCATACACATCCGGAAGATGGATGCCGAGGCGATCCAGATGAGGGCGCGGTTTGCGCAGGGAATCGAATGCTTCCGAATAGGGACAGAAGTCGGTTTCCAGATCCCACAGGGCGCGTTCGAACAGGCGCAGCTGGCGTTCATAATCCATGAACAGGGTGCCATTGCGCTCCTTGACCAGCATCGCCTTGGCATCGGCGCTTTGCAGGCTGAAATAGTCCGGCAGGCGGTGGGGATGATCACGGTAGACGCGAATGCCGTAGCTGATCCAGTTTTCCACTCCGGCCATGCTGAGCTGGTTGAACAAATAGGGGGCGCGCTCGGCCAGGGGCTGGACGCCATCCTTTGCCTCTTTCGCCATCCGCTCGACCAGTTGCAGCCAACCACGCAGCAACATGGGGCTGCCGAGACGGCGCGCCACCGCCGGCAAGGTGGCGAGGAAAGGCTTGATCGCCTTGCCAGCCGCGTATTCCGAAAGCAACGCACAAGTGGCGGCTACTTCGGGAATGATTTCTTCATCGCTATGCTTCGCCACCTCCGGCATTTCATCGAGGAAGATCAGCACCAGCTCGGTGCCACGTCCCAAACTGCATACGCGGTCGGCATTTTCCAGCCAGGCGTCTACGCCCTCTGGCGAAAGCAGCTCTCTGGCCTGGTTGAAGGCGTCTTCGAAAATATCATCGATTTTGCGGACGCTGCACTGGAGCCGGTTCCGCCAGGCTTGAATTTCCGGATTCATGGCACACCTCTGCAATGCGAGCCTGGAAATTTCATAAATTCACGCCCACGGAATTTATATTTTTCCAGGCGGGGTAAGTCTCAGGCGAGAATCATCTCAACGGCTGCGTCCAGAGTGGCACGGATATCGGGATCATCGGTAATCGGGCGCACCAGCGCCATTTTGCAAGCCTCCACCGGCCCGATACCATCATCGATCAACTGCGCTGCATAGACCAGCAAGCGGGTGGAGATTCCTTCATCGAGGCCGTGCCCCTTGAGGTTGCGGGCGCGATGTGCAATATCCACCAGATGCTCGGCCAGCGCCGCATCCACGCCGCCTTCACGGGCTACGATGCGCGCCTCTTCGGCCTTCTCGGGATAATCGAAATCCAGCGCAGTAAAACGCTGCTTGGTGGACTGTTTCAGATCCTTCATCAGGCTCTGATAGCCGGGATTGTAGGAGATCACCAGCTGGAAGTCGGGATGGGCCTCCAGCAGCTCGCCTTTCTTGTCCAGCGGCAACACCCGACGGTGGTCGGTGAGCGGATGGATCACCACAGTAGTATCCTGGCGCGCCTCGACCACTTCATCCAGGTAACAGATGGCGCCAATGCGCGCCGCCACGGTCAGCGGGCCATCTTGCCAGCGGGTGCCGTTTTCGTCGAGCAGGAAACGCCCCACCAGGTCGGCGGCGGTCATATCCTCATTGCAGGCAACGGTGATCAGCGGCTTTTGCAGCTTCCACGCCATATACTCTATAAAACGCGATTTTCCGCAACCGGTCGGCCCTTTGACCATGACCGGCAGACGACGATTATAGGCGGACTCATAGAGCGCCACTTCATTGCCGGTGGTCTGGTAGAAAGGTTCCTCTTTAATCTGGTATTGCTGTTGGTCAGTCATCGCTTTGGTCTCGCTTCAGGTCATTCCTTATTAGAGACAAAGAGTGGAATCCACTCTCCTCTCTAAATATCAACCCGGCAACAATATATGTCGTATTCAACCGCCGTGTGCCGGTTCGCAGCAAGGCGGCAAAAGTCGCTGCAGCCATCCTGCAGCAAGTTTTGCCAACGCGGCCTGCGGGCCGGCGCACGGCGCCTGGTTCCGCTGCATGCCTGATGCCCTGAATACGACATATATTGTTGTCGGGTTAATAAGAACCCCACCCTGCCGCCATGGCAGGGTGAAGTCAACTATCAACTGGGTTTGCTTACTTGTGCACGCCCAGTTTCTCGCGCCAACCCGGGTACAGGTTGTCGGCATCTTCCTGGAAGGTCTCGAAAGCGCCACGCAGTTCTTTATGATCCTTGGCGTAATCGATCAGATCAACACCTTCCTGCCATGCGCTAACCGCCTGGCGCAGGGAAGTGGCGCCGGCAACGATGCCATCCTTGTGGCCAAGGGCGCCGCCACCAGAGGTCTGGATGACATTGCAGTGACCCAGATTATCAAAGAAGCCTGGCAGACGCAGGGCGTTCATGCCGCCGGAGATGATGGGCGTACAAGACTTCATCTTGCCCCAGTTCTGATGGAAATGAGTGCCATCGACATCATCATCGACCAGCATCAAGGCATTCACCTTGTCACTGGCGTAGCCTTCCATTTTTCCGTAGCCCATGGTGCCAACGTGGATACCGGAGGCTCCTGACATGCGCGCCCACTTCATGTGCACCAGCGCGGTATAGCCGCGGTTGGACTCTTCCGAGGTGACAGCGCCATGTCCTGCGCGATGGTAGTGCAGGAACTGGTTGGGGAAGTAACGGCGCGCCGTGGTGACCATGCCACAACCGCCTACATAACCGTCGACCAGAAGGGCAACATTTTCGGCATGCTCGCCGAAGGTTTCGAGGATATACTCGCCGCGAGCGATCATCTCGAAGGGGTCATCAGCCGTGATGTTGGCGGAAAAGAGCTTTGCCTGACCGGTTTCATCCATGGCGCGCTTCATCGCATCAGCGACCAGCGGCGTGATTTCACGCATCGGCGCATAAACCTGGTTACCCTGGGGTTCGTCATTCTTGATGAAGTCGCCACCGAGCCAGAACTGGTAGCAGGCATCGGCAAACGGCTTGGAACGCAGACCCAGTTTTGGCTTGATGATGGTACCAACCACCATGCCGCCATTGTCGAGGTCGCGGCCCAGCACCCGCCACATGTCCTGGATATTCATTGAGGGGCCGTCGAACAGGCGCAGGAAGCGGGGAGGCACATAGAAGTCGAGCATTTTGGCATACTCTACATCACCCATGCCCTGATTGTTACCAATCATCAGCGTCATCATGGAAACCACCATGGCGCGACCATCGGTGATATTGCGGTCGAACAGATCCACGGGATAGGCGATCTTCATCAGCTCTTTGTCTTCATCGACAAAATAGCAGATGGCGTCCAGGTTCTTGGTAAAATCGTCGGTGGTCACTACCTGCACGTTGGTGCCAGTGGATGACTCGGCGCAGAAATGGGCAGCGGTACCGATGAAATCAAAGAAACCGGGCTTGGGTCTCATTTTATAGGCGGCCAGAACCCAATCGCCACTGGCGATGAGATCTTCCTCTTTGAGATCCAGATTGGCATAACGACTAGTTTGGTCAAGCATGGTTTTCTCCTTACTTTTTGTGTTGAATATTAAATTCAGGCAGCGGTAGTGGCCGCGGGTGGATATGTTCCAGAAAAGCCGGTATAAATGGAAGTCAATAATATCTATTGAAGGTATAGAGAATAATCTATGACCCGCTCTACAGCAGAGAACCTGATTCGCCACGTCACCCTGCGTCAACTGCAAATCTTTGAGGCCGTGGTTCGACAGGGAGGGTATACGCGTGCTGCCGAAACACTTCACCTGACACAGCCCACCGTCTCCATGCAGGTTAAAAAACTTTGTGAACACATGGGCTTGCCACTGTTCGAAGAAAGCGGGAAAAAACTGCAACTGACTGCCGCCGGCAGAAAAACCCTGGAAGTCTCCCGGGACATCCTTAGCCGCCTGGAGCTCCTGGGCAGCGAAATTTCTTCCCTCAGCGGGGAAATGAAGGGTGAACTGCGCATCGCCGTAGTTACAACCGCCAAGTATTTCATGCCCCATTTGCTGGGCGCGTTCGTGCACCGCTACCCGGATGTGCAACCCCGCCTTTTTGTCACCAACCGGGAAAAGGTGCTGCAGCGCCTGCAGGAAAACCAGGACGACCTGCTCATCATGGGCAGGGTGCCCGAAGCGCTGGAGGTGGAGGCCACGCCTTTTCTGGACAACGACCTCGTGGTCGTTGCGCCACCCAGTCATCCCTTGGCGAAAAAACGCGCCATTTCCCTCAAACAACTGGCGAAAGAACGCTTCCTCCTGCGCGAACCCGGCTCTGGAACGCGCCTGGCCATGGACAAACTGTTTGCAGCCCAGGGGCTGACCCTGGAGCCTTACATGGAGCTGGGCAGCATCGAGGCGATCAAACAGGTTGTAATGGCGGGCCTGGGCATTTCCGTCATGTCCCAGCACAACCTGCGCCTGGAATTGGATGGGCGGAAAATGTGCATACTGGATGTCAAGGGTTTCCCCTTGCGCCGCCACTGGTTCGCTGTACACGCCTCCGGGCGCAAGTTGAGTCTGGTGGCGCAGACCTTTCTCGATTTCATCCGTGAAGAAGGAAGCCTGGTGCTCCATGAATGACGGCATCATCGACAGTCATTGCCATTTGGACATGCCGGCTTTCGACGAGGACCGGCGGCAAGTGCTGGAACGCGCCCGTTCAGCCGGGGTAAATGGATTCATCGTACCCGGCACGACCCGGGAAAGCTGGCGAAAAATCCTGGATATCAGCGCATCCGAAGCCGATGTCTACCCTGCATTCGGTCTGCATCCCTATTTTTGCTTTGCGCACAACACGGCGCAAACCGAGCAGCTACGCGCCCTGGCGGAAACAACCCGGCCGGTAGCCATCGGTGAAATCGGGCTGGATTTCCATCGCAAGGATCTGGAGCAGAAACGACAGCTGCATTTGCTCGAGCTGCAATTGCGGATCGCACAAGACCTGAACCTGCCGGTGATCCTGCACACGCGCAAAGCCCATGATCAGATGCTGAAGCTATTGAGGCAATACTCGCTCAAAGGTGGCGTCTGCCATGCGTTCAATGGCAGTTGGCAACATGCCAGACAATATATGGATCTGGGGTTCTGCATGGGATTCGGCGGCATGCTCACCTACGAGCGCTCCAGCAAGTTACGCGCGCTGGCCGCAAAAATCCCCCTTGCGTATCTGCTGCTGGAAACCGATGCGCCAGACATGCCAGGAGCCGCTCACCAATACCAGCGCAACAGCCCTGAATATCTTCCCGAAGTGCTGGATACGTTGGCAGACATTCGCCCGGAAGACAGAAGCAGCATTGCCCGGGCGACCACAGCGAATGTCAAACGGGTGTTTGCTCTGCCAGATAGAAAGCCGCCAACTGCAGATCCGCCGGACGGGTGATCTTGATATTGCTGGAAGCCCCCTCCACCATCCGGGGGGAATGCCCGGCCCACTCCATGGCGCTGGCTTCATCAGTGATCGCCACCCCGGCGGCCAGCGCCCCCTTCAAGGCCTTGTGCAATACCCCCAAAGGAAACATCTGTGGCGTTTGCGCGTGCCAGAGTCCGACTCTGTCCACTGTTTCCAGGATCCGTCCCTGATCATCAGCGCGTTTCATGGTGTCGTGTACAGGCACGCCCAGCAGGCCGCCCGTTCCTTGTTCCGCCAGCCGTATCAGCCTGGCAAGATCCTGCTGCCGCACGCATGGGCGCGCTGCATCATGCACCAGCACCCAATCCCCTTCCGCAGCATGGAGCAACAACGCATCCAGGGCATTCAGCACCGAATGACTGCGTTCCTCACCACCGGTTACCCGCCGCACCCGCGGGTCTGCCGCACTCTTGGTCGTTGGCCAGATAGGGTCTTCCGCGGCCAGGGCCACGGTTGCAGACTCGATACCCGGTTGATTCAGCAATGCCTGGATGCTCCAGTCGATGACCGGTTTCCCGCACACGGACAGGTATTGCTTGGGGAGATTCGCCCCCATGCGCGCACCGATTCCGGCTGCTGGAATCACGGCATGGAAACTCATGGCTTGGCCGCAGGTTCCGGTTCGATAACCTGATAGAAGGTCTCGCCCTCCTTGATCATGCCCAGATCGGAACGCGCCCGGGCTTCCACCGCTTCCAGCCCGGTTTTCAGGCTTTCCACTTCCGCCCGCAGGCGCGCATTGCGTTCTTTCATCTGCACCAGTTGTTGCTGTTGGTCCTCGATTTGCTGCTGCAGGCGAAAGACTTCCGCAAGGCTGCCCTGCCCCACCCAGAGACGATACTGAAGCACCAGGAACATGGCCAGCAACACAACCAACAGCAGGCGGAAATACCAGGGCATCAGGCCAGACGGAAGGCTCCCCTTCCGGCATAGACGGCGGCCTCACCCAGTTGATCCTCGATGCGCATCAGCTGGTTGTATTTGGCCACCCTGTCCGAGCGGGAAAGCGATCCGGTCTTGATCTGTCCGGTGTTGGTGGCCACCGCCAGATCGGCGATGGTGGTATCTTCCGTCTCGCCGGAACGATGGGAAATAACCGCGGAATACCCCGCCTGTTTCGCCATTTCAATGGCCTGCAGGGTTTCCGTAAGCGTGCCGATCTGGTTGAACTTGATGAGGATGGAATTGGCCACGCCCATGTCGATGCCTTTCTTCAGAATGGCGGTATTGGTGACAAACAGATCGTCGCCCACCAGTTGCACCTTGTCTCCCAGCATTTCGGTATGCAGCTTCCAGCCTTCCCAGTCGCTCTCGTCCATGCCGTCTTCGATGGAGATGATGGGATACTGCCGCACCCAGTCCGCCAGATATTCGGAAAACCCGGCGGAATCGAAGCTGCGGTTTTCCGACGCAAGATGATATTTGCCGTCTCTGTAGAACTCGGAGCTGGCGGCGTCCAGGCCCAGGTAAATATCTTCCCCCGCCTTGTATCCCGCCTTGCCAATGGCTTCAAGAATCACCTCGATGGCTTCTTCGTTGGAGCTGAGGTTCGGCGCGAAGCCGCCTTCATCGCCAACCGTGGTGGCCAGCCCGCGCTTGCCCAGCACGGACTGGAGCGCATGGAACACTTCCGCCCCGTAGCGCACGGCTTCGCGAATGCTTGGCGCGCCCACTGGGAGGATCATGAATTCCTGCAAGTCCACGCTGTTGTCGGCATGGGCGCCCCCGTTGATGATATTCATCATCGGCACCGGCAGGCGGAACTCGCCGGCGCCCAGATATTCGTACAGGGGTTGCTCGTTTTCCTGGGCCGCGGCATGGGCCGCCGCCAGGGATACGGACAGAATGGCGTTGGCGCCGAGCTTCGATTTGTTTTCCGTGCCATCGAGTTCGATCATGCATTGATCCAGGGCCGCCTGGTCTCCCACGTCCATGCCGCTGACGGCATCACGGATGAGGGTATTCACATTCTCCACGGCTTTGCGCACCCCCTTGCCGCCATAGCGGCTGGCATCGCCATCACGCAACTCCAGGGCTTCACGGGAACCGGTGGAAGCGCCGGAAGGCGCGACTGCGCGCCCCATGGCGCCGTCCGCTGTATATACATCCGCCTCTATGGTGGGATTGCCACGGGAATCCAGAATCTCCCGCGCCCTTATGCTGATAATTTCCGACATCTTGTCGTCTCCATAATTTTGTTACTGAATGCTGTCAGTGCGCTGTGCGCCATTGTCTGAAACAGGTCGCCCCATGCTTCACAATTCACCCTCGACAAAGCCATGGCGCTTCACTACGGCATCGATTTCCAGCAGGGTTTCCAGCAGTTCGCGCATGCGCCCCAGAGGCCAGGAATTGGGTCCATCGCTCAAGGCCTGCTCCGGATTTTCATGGGTTTCCATGAACAGTCCGGAAACACCTGCCGCCACTGCCGCGCGCGCCAGCACGGGCACATGTTCACGTTGGCCGCCGGATGATTTCCCCAGACCGCCGGGCTGCTGCACCGAGTGGGTGGCATCGAACACCACGGGACAGCCGGTATCGCGCATGACCGCCAGGCCCCGCATATCCGAAATCAGGGTGTTGTAGCCGAAAGATGCGCCGCGCTCGCAAACCATGATCTGCGAATTGCCTGCGGCGCGCGCTTTTTCCACCACATGGATCATGTCCCAGGGGGCCAGAAACTGCCCCTTTTTAATGTTCACGGGCCTGCCCTGGGCAGCGACGCGCTGGATAAAATTGGTCTGCCGGCAAAGAAATGCCGGAGTTTGCAGCACATCCGCAACAGCGGCCACTTCATTCAATGGCGTGTCTTCATGAACATCGGTGAGCACCGGAAGATTCAGGTCTTTACGCACCTGCTCCAGCACTTTCAACCCCTGTTCGATACCCGGACCGCGAAAGCTTTCATGGGAAGAGCGGTTGGCCTTGTCGAAGGAAGACTTGTAGATGAGCGGAATTCCCAGCGCGCCGGCAATTTCCTTCAGGGCGCCCGCGGTATCCAGGGCCGAGTCCAGGCTTTCCACCACACAGGTGCCTGCAATCAGGAACAAGGGCTGATCCAGGCCGACCTCGAAACCGCATAGATTCATGGAACTCAGGCTTCCTTTTTCTGGCGCTGTTCAATGGCCGCCTGGATAAAGCCCGTAAACAGGGGATGTCCGTAGCGCGGGGTGGAGGTAAACTCGGGATGGAACTGGCAGGCCAGAAACCAGGGGTGCCCCGGCAGCTCCACGATTTCCGCCAGCGTGCCGTCAGCGGAAGTGCCGGTAATGCGCAAGCCCTTTTCCTGCAGCAATTCGCCATACTGGTTGTTGAACTCGTAGCGGTGGCGATGGCGCTCGACGATGCGCTCCTTGCCATACAGCTTCCTGGCGAGAGAACCTTCCGCCAGCAGGCATTCCTGCCCTCCAAGGCGCATGGTGCCTCCCAGATCGGAACGCTCATCCCGCTGCACCACGGAACCGTCCGCCTCCAGCCATTCCGTGATCAGGGCGATGACCGGGGCGCTGGTATCCTTGTTGAATTCCGTACTGTTCGCGTCTTTCAAGCCAACCTTGTTCCGAGCGTATTCGATAACTGCAACCTGCATCCCCAGGCAAATACCCAAATAGGGGATTTGCCGCTCCCGCGCATAGCGCACCGTGGCGATCTTGCCTTCCACGCCGCGGGTGCCAAACCCGCCCGGCACCAGAATCGCGTCCATGTCCGCCAGTTTTCCCAGATTTCCGCTTTCGAATTCTTCCGAATCGAAATAGTGGATATTCACCTTGGCGGCGGTCTGGATGCCTGCATGAATCAGCGCCTCATTGAGCGACTTGTAGGATTCGGTCAGATCCACATATTTACCAACCATGGCAATATCGACTTCCCGCCGGGTATCGAACAACCCCTTGACCACGCCTTCCCATTCCGTCAGATCGGCCGGCGGCACCTCCAGGCGCAACTGCTCCACCACAATCTGATCCAGATCCTGCGCATGCAGCAACAAGGGAATACGGTAGATGGTATCCGCGTCCACCGCGGAGATGACCGCCCGTTCCTGCACATTGGTAAACAGGGCGATCTTGCTTCGCTCCGCATCCGGCAGGGGGCGGTCAGCGCGGCACAGGAGCACATCGGGCTGGATGCCGATGGAACGCAGCTCCTTGACCGAATGCTGGGTGGGCTTGGTCTTGATTTCTCCGGAAGTGGGAATATAGGGCACCAGGGTCAGGTGCATGAACAAAACATTCTCACGCCCCAGTTCCACCCCCATCTGGCGGATGGCTTCCATGAACGGCAGGGATTCGATATCACCCACGGTGCCGCCGATCTCCACCATGGCCACATCGAAACCATCCGCACCCAGACGGATCTGGCGTTTGATTTCATCGGTGATATGGGGAATGACCTGCACCGTCCCCCCAAGATAATCACCGCGCCGCTCCTTGCGGATGACGCTTTCATAGACCTGGCCGCTGGTAAAGTTGTTGTGCTTCCCCATGGTGGTATTGATGAAGCGCTCATAGTGCCCCAGATCCAGGTCGGTTTCCGCGCCATCTTCGGTAACGAAGACCTCACCGTGCTGAAAAGGACTCATGGTGCCAGGATCCACATTGATATAGGGATCCAGCTTGAGCATGGTGACTTTCAGCCCCCGGGCTTCGAGCAATGCGCCCAGGGAGGCGGATGCGATACCCTTGCCCAGGGAGGAGACGACGCCGCCTGTAATGAATATATATTTTGTCATCAAAAGCAAAAAACGGTGAGTCAGAAGGAGGAAGTCCAGACGGGGTGAAACAGTAACAGATAGGAGGATTTCTCTCAATCGGAAAGCGGCTGTTCCCATATGATTCTTGGCGCTTTCGAGGAAATTCTGGCCTGATTGGGTAAATTGGCCTATAGTCTGGTGTACTGCGTCGAAACAACTCGCGTCCTCTATCAAAGGTTACAGGACAAGACGGGGCGCGCAGGCAATGGGCAAAATGCGCATGAGGCTCCGCGCCTGGTGGCGCTTTCTGGTCAATCCAAGAGCGCATATCTAGTCCGGAAGCTCCCTGACACACGGCCCATCAACTATTGGCAAAACGATTATTCGTAAACCTGTCCATTCAAGAAGGAGATTTCCATGCACAAACTAGCAAAACTTATTGGCGCCAGCGCCATTGTCGGCATTGCAGCACTTTCCATCTCCACCGCCAGCGCATGGTGGGGCCCATGGGGCGACCGTGGATACGGCAATAACAATTGGGACAACATGGGTGACTGGATGGGAGACGGCACCGGCAGCACCGATTTCAACATGGGGTTTAGCGGGCGCGGCAATAGCAATGCCTATGGACGAGGCTACAATCGCTATGACAACCGTTACTATGGAGGCTACGCTCCTTATGGCTATGGCCCCGGATATGGTTATGGCCCGGGATACGGCTATGCCCCCGGCCCGGGATACGGCCCTGGCCCGGGATACGGGTATGCGCCAGCCCCCGGGTACGGTTATCCCGGCATGATGCCGCCCCCTCCTCCGGCTGCAACCCAGAGCGCCCCTGCCACCCCAGCCCCAAGCAACTGAGGTTGCCTCTGCAACCACCGGGGTTACTTGTCGCCCGGTTGTCACAAAACCATTGGCCTGCCCAGCCAATGGTTTTTTTGTGCCTGGCCGATAGCCAAAACCTGGTGGAAAAAATGTTTCGCGTCGAGTATTGATCTGGATCAGTTTTAGCGACAGAATACACCATCACAAATCAATTCAGCCAAAGGAACCTCTTACGATTCAAATCCGGGCAAAGCAGTTTGCGGCACAGAGACATTCTGACCCGTGACACCGAAAGCCTCGAATATCCGCGGGCAGTCGATTGTCCTCGGGATATTGAGTAGCAAATGCTAGGCCCTGACTTGATCCCCGAGGATCCGTGAAACCACACATTGAGAACTCCATTGCCGAAAAACAAGGTTGTCTCCCTGAACAAACTCAAGGTCGCTTGCAAGAACTGCGGGCTGGCGAAACTTTGCCTCCCCCTGGGGCTTGACAGCGGCGACATCGATCAACTCGACGCCATTGTGCAGCGCAACCGTCCCCTGCACCGTGGCGGCCATGTATTTCAGACCGGCGACAAGTTTCGCAGTCTTTATGTTGTAAAAACCGGCACCATCAAAACCTATACCCAGTGCCCTAACGGTTCGGAGCAAGTAGTGGGCTTCCATCTCCCGGGAGAAGTCGTTGGCCTGGACGGCATCGAGTGCGACAAGCATCTGTGCTCCGCCAAGGCGCTGGAGACCACGGCTGTTTGCGAAGTGCCATTCGGGCGCCTTGAAGAGCTGACTTCTTCCATACCCGGCTTGCAACACCAGCTGTTTCGTTTGATGAGTCGCGAGATCACCAAGGAAACCGGCTTGATGGTGCTACTGGGAAAAAGCACGGCCGAAGAACGCCTTGCTGCTTTTCTGCTCAGCCTCTCCGTGCGCTTCCACAACCGCGGATTCTCTCCCGTGGAATTCAATCTGAGCATGTCCCGCCAGGAAATCGGCTCTTACCTGGGCCTGGCCCTGGAAACCGTCAGCCGTTTGTTTACTCATTTTCAGGAAGAAAGCATTCTTCTTGTGGACCGGAAGCACATCAAAATATTGGACATGGATCAGCTGTATAACCTGCTTTCCAACCAAACCACGTGCCTCGACAGATTACAGGCGCCCAATTAACTCCAGTTCCTGCTTTTTCAACAACTGCTGAAAATCCAGCCCGCAGCGCAACCAAACCAATCTTTCATCCCAAGAACGAGCAATGCAACTGAACAACACATCAGCCGTCATGTGCCGCAACTGTGCGCTCTACCAGACTGCTCGGGTATTGGGCCTGGAAACCCCGGATTGCAGTTCCCTGAACCGCATCGTATTGCGCAATCTTCCAGTGAAAAAGCACGAGGTGCTGTATCACGAAGGAGAAGCTTTCCGCTATTTGTATCTGATCCATTCCGGCTCCTGCATCAGCAACGCCACCATGCTGGGAGAACGCCGCCGCGTCATGGGGTTTTATCTTCCGGGCGAGATCGCCGGCATCGAAAACATCGGGCAAGAGACCTGTAACCACACCACTTACGCATTGGAAAAAGGCTCCATCTGCCAACTGGATTTTTCCGCCCTGGAAGAAACGCTTTCCAAGAACGAACTGATCAATGTACAGAAATACCTGTTGGGTTCCGCCGCCCATCATGCACGGCAACTGCAATGGGAACGGTCGCTGACAGGCATGCAAACCGCCGAACAGCAAATCGCCGCATTCCTGATGAATATCGCCAGCCGCCTGGATGCGCGCGGCTTTCCTGCGCGCCAGTTCCGGCTGCCCATGTCCCGCGAAGCTATTGCAGACTATCTTGGCCTGGCCATGGAAACCGTCATTCGTACGCTGAAAAATCTTCAATCCCGAAATTTAATCGCCATCAAAGCAAAAAACATCGAGATCCTCGATGAATCCCGCCTGAATTCCCTGCTCACCTCCTGAGCGGCCGCAACCCGCCACCATTATTTGTTTCTTCCCGATCCCTCTGTTTTTGCTCCAAAAAAAACGCGCCTTTAGCGCCAAATCCCCCCGCCGTACCTGATCAAAATCAAATTTAACGCCAAAAAACTGACATTTCTCATATAACAACCCCTTAATCTTTGTATAATCCCGTCGGTCGGGAACCTTCTTTTGTTAAACAGGTCACGCATTTTTGCCTCGCCCCTGATGCTGTTCAGAAAACAAGGCTTCCGCGCATACAAGCTTTTGGGTTGTTTTTTTCGAAATCTGAACTGGGAGGTTTTCGTGGAAGAAACGAAATATGATTTTGACGTCGTGCGGTGGTTCTCCATCATGGCGGTCGTCTATCTTGTTGTGGGAACCCTGGTGGGAACCTTCATCGCATCACAACTGGCATGGCCGTTCCTCAACTTTGACATCGCCGAACTTACTTTCGGCCGCTTACGGCCCCTTCACACAAATGCAGTAATCTTCGCTTTTGGCGGTTGCACCCTGTTTGCCACAGCGTTCTATAGCGTACAGCGAACCGGCAGCACCTCCCTGTGGAGTCCGAAAATGGCCTGGTTCACCTTCTGGGGATGGAACCTGATCATCGTCGCCGCCGTTATCACCCTGCCTCTGGGTATTACCCAGTCCAAGGAATATGCCGAACTGGAATGGCCCATTGACCTGGCGATTGCCGTGGTCTGGCTGTCCTTCGGGTTGAATTTCATCATGACCGTCGCCAAACGCAAGACCAGTCACATCTATGTGTCCAACTGGTTCTTCATGGGCATGTTCGTCATGATTACCTATCTGCATGTGGTCAACAGCCTGGCAATTCCCGTCAGCCTGTTCAAATCCTACTCCATCTTCTCCGGGGTGCAGGACGCCATGATTCAGTGGTGGTGGGGACACAATGCCGTAGGCTTCTACCTTACTGCGGGCTTCCTCGGCATCATGTACTATTTTGTACCCAAGCAGGCAAACCGTCCGGTGTTCTCCTATCGCCTGTCTGTATTGCACTTCTGGGCACTGATGTTCGGCTATGTATGGCTGGGCGCACACCATCTGCAGTACACCGCCCTGCCCGACTGGACCGGCTCTATCGGCGCAGCCGTTTCCCTGGCCATGATCATCCCTTCCTGGGGTGGCGCCATCAACGGCATGATGACCCTCTCCGGCGCGTGGGACAAACTGCGTGAGGACTACATTCTGCGCTTCATGATCATGTCCCTGGCCTTCTACGCCATGTCCACCTTCGAAGGCCCGGTCATGTCCGCCAAGTCGGTCAACGCGCTCTCCCACTACACCGACTGGACCGTAGGTCATGTTCACTCCGGGGCATTGGGCTGGGTCGCCATGGTGTCCGCCGGTGCACTCTATCACATGGTGGAAAAACTCTGGGGCACCAAGATGTATTCCGCCACACTGGTGAACGTGCACTTCTGGACCTCCACTATCGGCACTGTGATCTACATTACCGCAATGTGGGTATCCGGCATCATGCAAGGCCTGATGTGGCGTGACTATGATGAGTTCGGCACACTGACTTACACCTTTGCCGAATCCGTTGCCGCCATGCACCCCTACTACGCCATGCGCGCCATCGGCGGCATGATCTTCTGGCTAGGTGGCGCCATCATGCTGTACAACGTCATCATGACCATTCGTCAGGCTTCCGCCCAGCGCAGCTCCACTGCTGCTGCGGCCACCGCTTAACCGGATAACAGGAGAATCTAACAATGGCTGATAAAATTCATTCAACCAAACTGCAGGACAAGGCGGAACGCAATGTATTCGTCATGTTCGTTTTGCTCTTGGTATTGTTATCCGTAGGTGGCCTGGTGGAAATCGTTCCCCTGTTCTACCTCGACGACACCATGGAGCATAACAGGCACCCGGAAATCGTCTGGCAGGGCAATGTAGCCAAGGAGGATCGTAAAGACCTCAGCACCTGGAAGCCCGGTGACGGCATCCGTCCCTACACTGCTCTTGAGCAGGCGGGGCGCGACGTCTATATCCGCGAAGGCTGTTATCTGTGCCACTCGCAACAGATCCGCCCCTTCCGTGATGAGGCCGAGCGTTATGGTCACTACTCACTGGCTTCTGAATCCATGTACGACCACCCCTTCCAGTGGGGTTCCAAGCGTACTGGCCCCGATCTGGCAAGGGTTGGCGGCAAGTACTCCGATGAATGGCATGTTCAACACTTGCTGGCGCCACGTTCCGTGGTGCCCGAGTCCGTGATGCCCAACTATCCCTGGCTGATGGAAAACACCGTCGATGGCAAGCAGCTCAAGAAAAACCTTGAGGGATTGCGCATGATTGGTGTGCCCTATACCGATGCAGACATCGCCGCCGCCGCCGAGGTTGACGGCAAGTCCGAGATGGAAGCACTGGTCGCCTATCTGCAGGTATTGGGCACCATGGCCAATCTCAAGGAAGGCGTGGACTATCGTGAGTAATCTTCGGGAATACTTCCAGACCAACTGGGCAGCAATGACCCTGCATGACTGGATCGGCATGATCCTGACTGTAGGGACATTTCTGGCCATGGTCTGGCTCTACACCTATGTGTTCAACCCGAAGAACAAAGAACGTCTTGAATCACAACGGAACATTCCGTTTGACGAAAAGAATACAGACTCGGAGAAAGAAAAATGAGTGACAATAGCAATCCTCACGGTCAGACTACCGGTCACGTCTGGGACGAGACCCTGGCGGAACTGACCAACCCGCCACCAAAATGGTGGATGCTCGGACTACATGCCAGCTGGATTCTGGTGGTGTTGTACACCCTGTACTATCCTTCCTGGCCATTGGTAAGCAGCCATTTCAAGGGTTTGGCCGGCTGGACTTCCATTGGCGAGTTCAAGAAGGACATGAAGGAAGTAACGGATATCCGCGCCAAATACGAAGACAAGCTGCCTGGCATGAGCGCCGCAGCCATCCTCGCCGACGACGAGCTGAAAAACTATGTAATGCGCTCTTCAAAGGTACTGTTTGGCGACAACTGCGCTGCCTGTCATGGCAGCGGTGGCGCCGGAAACCCTGGCTACCCCGCCTTGGTTGACGATGACTGGCTGTTCGGCGGCTCCATCGAGCTGATTGAACAATCCATTGCCGCTGGCCGCAAGGGAATGATGCCGAAAATGGGAGGCGCCCAGCTTAGCGATGCTGAAATCGACAAACTGGCTACAGCCATCCACAACGGCACCATCACTGAAGAACCCTTGTATGCCGCAAAGGGCTGTATCGGTTGTCATGGCCCTGATGGCAAAGGGATGGCGGCACTGGGCTCTGCCAACCTGGTTGACAAGATCTGGCGTTTCAAGGCCAAGGATCAACTGGCCAGCATCAAGGCCACCATTGCTCATGGCGTCAATGACCCAACCGACCCCAATACCCGCAAGGCTGAAATGCCGGCCTGGAAAGGTCGTTTGACAGATACCCAGATCAAGAAGCTTGCCGTTTATGTGCATGCTCTTGGCGGTGGCCAGTAAGTAGTTAACCAGCGCAGGCGCCCGGTTTCCGGGCGCCTGTCTACATCCTTTCAGGAGGGATAATCATGTCGGACTGGACAGCCATAGCATCTTATCTGTCAGTAACCGTTGCAGTAATCGTATTCTTGTTTCTGGTGTGGAAAATAAGAAAACTCATGAACGAATCAAAATCTGACGATTGACGGCTATCACAACCAACCATATAAGCAGGGGAGCTGGAAAGCTCCCCTGTTTTTTGTTGCAATGCCTTGTTAATCCAGCAGATATTGTGAAATATCACTGACAACATAACAACACAATGGCAATATCTAAGGCCACCCTATTCAGATATAATTAGCAGGTTCACCATTTGCCCCGTATATAGCATGTGAATCAGGAGAACACGGTGACAGAATCATCCACTTCCAATGAAAGCAAGGCAAGGTATTCCGATGATATCTACGAGGAAGCCGCCAATTGGCACGTCAATACCGGGGAGGAAAAAATTTACCCGAAGAAGGCGGCTGGAAAATGGCGCCGCCTGAAGTGGATCACCCATGGCATCTGGTTGATTCTTTTTATCGGTCCCTATCTCCGATGGAATGGCCAGCAAGCCATTCTTTTTGACATCCCGAACCGCCAGTTCCATATCTTCGGCCTCACTATTCTCCCCCAGGATGTTTGGATGCTGGCATTGGTGCTGCTGTTTTTCGCCATGTTGCTGGCAGCCGTAACCACCATAGCCGGCCGCGTATACTGTGGCTTCTTCTGCTTCCAGACTGCCTGGACGGATTTGTTCATTTGGCTGGAAGATAAAATCGAAGGCCCTCCGGCCAAGCGCCGCAAGCTGGACGCCGCCCCCTGGACAGCAGAAAAATTGCGCAAGAAATCCCTCAAACTTCTGGTGTGGTTTGTTATTTCCGTACTGACCGGAATCAGCTTCGTCGCCTGGTTTACCGATGCCCGTCAGCTTTGGCATGACCTTCTTACCTTCAACGCCAGCGCAATCGAATATGGCGTAATCGCCTTGTTCATTGCCGGAACCATGTTGCTGGCAGGCAAGTTGCGTGAACAAACCTGCTTCTGGCTTTGTCCCTACGCCCGCATACAGGGCGTCATGTATGACAAGGAAACCATTCTACCCACCTACGACTTCCATCGTGGCGAACCCCGCGGGCGCTTGAAGAAAGGCCAACTCGTGGAAGGCAACGGCGATTGCATCGACTGCAAGCAGTGCATCGCGGTTTGCCCCACCGGCATCGACATCCGCATGGGCCAGCAGGAAGGCTGCATTACCTGTTCCCTGTGTCTGGATGCCTGTGATGCAGTAATGGAAAAGATTGGCCGTCCCACGGGCTTGATCCGCTATGCTTCCATGGATGAAATGGAAGGCAAAACACAACTGCCCTTGCTCAAACGTCCCAGGGTGCTGATTTACCTGACCATTCTGGTCTTGTCGATTGGCGGCATCATATACGGTCTTACCAGTCTGGGGCATATCGAAGTCAAGGTTCTGCATGGCCGCACACCATTGTTTGTACAACGCAGCGATGGCACAATACAGAACAAGTATGATGTAAAAATACTGAACAAAACTACCGATGATATTTCCATCAAGGTAACCGCCTCCGGCATTGAGGGAATGGTGCTCAAAGGCGCTGAAAAACCCTTGCTGGCGCGTAAAGGCAATACGGGTTCTTATATTATGTTTATCAATGCCCCTGCAGAAAACATCAAGGACGAACGTACGCCGATTACTTTCAAGATCGTCAACCTCGATGATCCCACCCAAACATCTTCTTACGAAAGCATGTTTTTTGCTCCAAAACCATGAACTCCACTATGAACGAAACACGCGCTGAAAATACTCCCCGCTTCTCGCAGCACAACAAGGAAGCATTCAGAAATCCGTGGGTGCTGGGATGGATTGGCGGCATCATTCTGGTATTGGCCGTCAACGCCGCCTTTATCGTCACCGCTATCGTAACCAATCCCGGCCTGGTGGAAAAAAACTATTATGAAAAAGGCCAGGATCAGGAGCAGAATTTTATCTCGCAACAACAGGCGCGCAACCGTCTCGACTGGCACATGAAACTGGATGCGACACACAAACCCGTCGTGGGAGAGCCCGTACGTTATTCTTTCAACATCGTGGATACCAAAGGCATTCCCATTGATGGCGATACGGCTGTTATTCAGGCCTATCGCCCCAGTGATGTAGACGCCGATTTTGAAACCAGGATGCAGGAAGTCGGCCCGGGCGTCTACAGCACGGAGCTGACCTTCCCCTTGAAGGGCATCTGGGATCTTAACGTCATATTGACCAAAGGCGAGGACAGCCTGAAGCTGACCCGTCGCATATCGGTGTTGTCCAACGACAGTCGATGAGCAGCGAAACCGGCAGCTGCTTTCATTGCAGCCTGCCCTTGACGCCCGATCAGGATTTTTCCGCCAAAGTTGGCGGCCAGAAACAGCATTTTTGCTGTTTCGGTTGCCAGTCCGTATGCGAAGCCATTTACGCTGCCGGCATGGAAGGCTTCTACAAGCGTACCCCCGAGGGTACGCTTCTCGAGCCACCACCAACGCCTCCTGAAGATGTCGATATCTTTGACCTGGAAGAAGTCCAGGCGGAGTTCGTGCAGGAACAAGGCCAGCAGCGGGAGGTTCACCTGCTGGTCGAAGGCATCCATTGCGCTGCCTGTGTATGGCTCATCGAGCACAGCCTGAAAAAACTTCCCGGTGTCCTTTCCGCACGGGTAAACCTGTCAGCAAAACGCTTGCTGCTACGTTGGGACAACAACCGGATCAAGCTTTCGGAAATCATCCGCCGCTTGGGAGCTATCGGCTACGCCGCCACGCCTTTCGACCCTGAAGCCGCCGAAGGCATTCTGAAAAGACAAACCCGCGACCTGCTTTTCCGCATCACCTTCGCCGGCTTCACCATGATGAATCTGCTGTGGGTGTCCATTGCCCTGTACAGCGGCGCCGACGAAGGCGAGTTCCGCACCCTGTTTCACTGGGTGGGCTTCGCACTGGCCACCCCCACCTTGTTCTATTCCGGCTGGCCTTTCCTCAAGGGCGCCTGGATCAGCCTGCGCACCGGACACCTGGGCATGGATCTGCCCATCGCCCTGGGGGCAACCGTCACCTGGGCCTACTCCACCTGGGTAACGGTCGCCGACTTGCCCGACCAGCATGTGTATTTTGACACAGTGGTGAATTTTATCTTCATCATCCTCGTAGGCCGGCATCTGGAGGGCGTCTCCAAGCGCCATGCGGTTGCCGCCACCCAACGCCTACTCGATCTGCAACCCAAGGTCGCCCTGGTATTGCACAATGGCGAGGAAAAGTCCGTGCCCATACGCCGGGTTCGGCCCGGCGATACCGTTATCGTCAAGCCGGGAGCAAAAATTCCCGTTGACGGCACTGTCTTGCAGGGAGAAAGCCAGGTCGATGAGGCCATGCTCAGTGGCGAATCCGAACCTGTTGCCAAACGTCCCGGAGACAAGGTGTCGGCAGGCACTGTCAACGCCCAGGGAGCCTTGACCATAAAGGTCACCGGCACCTTGAACAATACCGCGCTGGGAAAAATCATTCGCCTGGTGGAAGAGGCGCAGGCTTCCAAGGCTCCTATCCAGTGCCTGGCGGATCGTATCGTTCCCTGGTTCGTGCTTGCCACCTTGAGCCTCGCCACCCTTACCTTTTTCCTCTGGGTGCGCAGCGATTTTGAAGTGGCCCTGATGGCCGCCACTTCCGTGCTCATCATCACCTGCCCCTGCGCTTTCGGCCTGGCCACGCCCATGGCCATCGCCGTAGCTTCCGGCCAAGGCGCCCGGCATGGGATACTGATCAAGAACAGCACCGTGCTGGAAACCCTGTCCCATGTGCAGCATTTTGTTTTCGATAAAACCGGAACCCTCACCGAAGGAAAGATGCGGGTAGCGCGGATCATCACCAGTGGTGACATGGAAGAGACGCAGTTGCTATCACTCGTGGCAGCCGCCGAACGCCTCTCGGAACACAGCATTGCCCAGGCGATTATCGCCACAGCAAAAGAAAAAAACCTTTCTCCCGAACAAATTGAGGTCAAGCAGTTTGTCACCAGATCCGGCCTTGGAATTAGCGCCAAGGCGCAACAACATTCCCTGGTTATCGGCACCCTGCAATGGCTTCAACAACAAGGGGTCTGCCCCGAGGAAACACTATTGGAGCAAACCCCGGCCCTAGAGCAACAAGGCATCTCTGTGGTGCATGTGGCCGTGGATGGCGTTCACAAAGGGCTGATCGGCATGGCGGATCAACTTCGTCCCGACGCAAAACAGCTCATCGATGCCCTGCGCGCAAAAAACATCCAGCTGACCCTGTTGTCCGGAGACCGGCGCACCGTCGCCGAAGCCATTGCCCAGCAATTGGGCGGGATGCAGGTTATTGCAGAAGTCCTTCCTGAAGACAAGGATCAGGTGATCGCAAAGCTCCAGGAACAGGGAGCGCTGGTCGCCATGGTCGGCGATGGCATCAATGATGCGCCGGCATTGATCCGGGCCGACGTGGGCATCGCCATCGGATCCGGCACCGATGTATCCATGGAAAGCGCCGATATCGTCCTGATGGGAGAGGAGTTGCTGAAAATCCATCTGGCCGTGTCCCTCTCCCAGCGCACCCTGCGCACCATTCGCCAAAACATTATAATTTCCTTCACCTACAATATAATCATGGTGCCATTGGCCATGTCCGCCATGATAACGCCATTGATTGCAGCCATTTCCATGCCCATCAGCTCCCTGCTGGTCATTGGCAATGCTGCGCGGATACGTACGCTTTTCAAACAGCAGAGAAAATAATGGAAGTCATCTATACCCTGATACCCGGCATGATCTTTTTCGGCTTGCTGTTCGTGGGCGTACTGATATGGGCCATCAAACGTGGTCAGTATGAAGACATGGAAGGCGATGGCAACCGCATTCTCATGGATGAGGACGAGCCGGAAGACCAAGACGGCGATCCTTCCCACAGGAAAAAGCGGCCAGGACTCAACTATCCAGACGCCGACTGAGTTCGGCCCGAATACAGGCCAGTACGCCATAGTCCACGCTCCCACCGAGCGTTTCGAATACCGGCCCCAGACGTATCTCCGCCCCCTGCTCCAGCATCAGATCCTGAATAAATTCCATGCGCTCGGCATCCAGGGCCACCACATCCTGTAGCGCAACAAGCCCCTCCTCGATCCCCCTGGCCATATGGGTATAGACGGTCGAGGGCTTGAGCGCGCGGCGCCGGGCAATTTCCTCCGCATCCAGGCCCAGGCGGAGCAGCTCCAGGCTTTCGGCCACGGTTTCCGTAAGCGGAGTATCCACCCGCCCATAGGCGGCCAGCACCTGGAGAAAGGCATCTCCATAGGCATCCAGCTTGTGGGCGCCGACACCGGAAATACGTCCCATCTGCTCCATGGTTTGGGGGTGCTGCTCCATCATCGCCATGAGGGTGGCGTCATGAAAAATGACATAGGGGGGGACGCCCTGCTCCTGGGCCAGCTGCAGGCGTTTTTCCCGCAGCGCCTCCCACAACCGGGTATTCCCGCCCCGATAGCCGCCCTTACGCCCGGCGGCGCCTTTCTTTTTCTTTCCTACTGTAGTTTCCTCACGCAACAGCAAGGTCTGCTCGCCCCGCAGCAAAGGACGACAGGCGTCGGTCAGCCGCAACCCGCCATGGCCTTCCTGATCCAGAGCCAGATACCCTTGGGCGATCAGCTGCCGAAACAATCCCCGCCACTGCTTCTGGTTCAACTCTCCACCTATGCCAAAGGTGCTGATTTTGTCGTGCCCAAACTGCTGGATACGCGGGCTGTCTTTTCCCAGCAGCACATCGATCAAATAGTTCACGCCAAAACGCTGGCCGGTACGATGCGCGCAGGACAGGGCTTTTTGCGCGGCTTCTGTTCCATCCCGGGTCTTGGGCGGGTTCAGACAGATATCGCAATTCCCGCAAGGCGCATGCAGATGATCGCCAAAATAGGCCAGCAGCGCCTGGCGGCGACAACTGCTTAGCTCGCAATAGCCCAGCATACGCTCCAGCTTCTGGCTTTCTATGCGCTTGTGTGCTTCATCGGCATCAGACTGCTCCACAAACTGGCGCAGGGTAATGACATCCTGCAGGTTGTAGAAAAGCAGCGCCTCTGCCGGCGCTCCATCCCGCCCGGCGCGCCCGGTTTCCTGGTAGTAGGCTTCCAGGCTTTTGGGGAGATTCAAATGGACGACAAAGCGCACATCCGGCTTGTCTATGCCCATGCCAAAGGCAATGGTGGCGACGATGACCGTCCCCTCCTCCTGCAAAAACCTGTTCTGGTTGTCGGTGCGAACCTGTTGCGACATGCCGGCATGGTAAGGCAACGCCTTGACGCCCTGGCGCTGAAGCCAGGCGGCGGTATCGTCCACCTTGCGGCGGGAAAGGCAGTAAACAATACCCGCCTGCCCGGGGTAATCCAGTTCGATCAAGCGCAACAACTGCTGCCTGATATTGCTGTTGTCCGCCGCAACCCGGTAGCGGATATTCGGCCTGTCGAAACCGCTGATGAAATGCCTGGCCTGCTCCAGATTGAGGCGCTGAATGATTTCCTTGCGCGTGGGTTCATCCGCGGTGGCGGTGAGAGCGATCCTGGGCACCCGGGGAAAGGTTTGGTGCAGGGTGGATAACTGGATGTATTCCGGTCGAAAATCATGCCCCCACTGGGATACGCAATGCGCCTCGTCAATGGCAAACAGGGCAATCTGGATCTGCTGCAGCAACGCCTGGAAGCTGTCCGTCATCAGGCGTTCCGGGGCGACATACAGCAGTTGCAATTCCCCCTGTAGAAGCTGCTGTTTGATCTCCCGGGCTGCTTCTGGCGCCAGAGAAGAGTTCAGCGCAGCAGCCGCAACGCCCTGCTGTCGCAGCGCCAGCACCTGATCCTGCATCAAGGCAATCAGCGGCGAGACGACAATACCGACACCCGGACGAATCAGGGAAGGAATTTGGTAGCACAGGGATTTTCCGCCCCCGGTGGGCATCAGCACCAGGGCGTCCTCCCCGGCGATCAGGCAGTCGATGATTTCCTGCTGGGAAGCGCGGAAGCTGGTGTAGCCAAATACCTGTTCAAGAACCTTGCGCGCCTGGCCCCGGCCGGACATCAATTCGATCTTCCTCTCAAGACGGGGGTTGGCTGGTATCGGTAAGATTCATTTTTTCCAGTGGCTTGCGCAAGCGGTCAAAATCATTTGGCGCTACATATTGAAGAACCTCCCTCTCCTCCACAGACATCACCACATCCAGTCCCTTATCGGGGTACAGCCAGTGCTCGGTCTTTTTGTCTGCTTCCAGAATCTTTTCTGCGGGCTCGCCAAAGCGCTTGATCACCGTAGCCGCATCCAGGTTGGTTCTCGGCAAATAGGTAAGCGCCACCACCACGGTGTTCCTGGCTTTGGCCAGGTTGGCGCTGGACAGGCTTACCTTGCGTTTGCCCATGGCCAGGGTGGAAATCCGCTCTCCCTGGTCATACAGCTCCTGCAACTGCGCCTCGTCGAAGCCGAGCGTAGCCACCATCTTGGCCTTGAATCCATTGATGTTGACCGTATTGAAATAGGCCTCTACAACACGAACACCATCATCCGTGGCGAAAAGGCTGATCTGCGGTTGTTCCTGAAGCTGCTGTTCCACTTCACCCAGGGTGCTCTTGCCCAGGGTAATGCCAAACACGCTGCTGTATCCATCATCGCTTACTTCGATCTGCCAGGGGAGGCGCTTGTATTCCTCGGGTGGTTGGCCACCGGGAAGCCACAATGCCGCAATCAGCGCAAGAGCCGCGAACCCCAGCACCTTGAGAAAAACAGGCTTACCCATTGGCTTTCAGTTCTGCCGGAGGCGGATATTTCTTCACCAGCCATTCCGGAACATCACCAATGCGGGCCTTGTGCACAGCATCAGATTCCATCAGGATCAGCACCAGCACCGAAAACAGGGTGGGCAACATGACGATTCCACCAATGGCGTAATGCCCCGGGCGCAGATCATTGATGTTTCCCCCGGCAGAAACCAAAATGACCACGATACCCAATGCCATCAAGGCAATCATGCCGATGAAGAAGCGGCTGCGGCGGGCGCAGAGCTGCCAATGGCAAAAGACGAACCAGGGATCCTTCTTCTGCGACAACAGGGCGCGCCATACCAGATAGGTCAGGATACTGATGGATACCACGGGCACGATCAGCAACAACCAGGGCTCATCCTTGGCCATACCCAGCAGGCCCACAAACAACAGAATGTGATTGGTAATGAGGTTGATCAACAAAAACTCGTGGGGATGCCGCGCTTGCTTGCGAATATCTTCAGATAGGTTGTCAAAGATCATAATTATTTTCTGTATTCCCGCAAATAATGCCATTCAAAGAAACGCTTCGCCCAATGCAGGCCGGAGAAGGCTGGCGTAACCAGGCTGCGTTTTTCCGTACGATACACCATCATACCAGTATCATAGCTGTCGATGATGCAAACCAACTCTGCCCGAAAGGTCGCAGATGGCGGCTCCCCCTTCATTTCGGCCAGCAAATTGCTTGCCGCCGCTGCCGCCTGCAAATCCGCCATATGCGCCTGCTTGGGCAGCCAGCCAGGCCCGGGATAGCTTCCCGAGTCACCCGCGACATAAATCCTCTCCTGCCCTTCCACCTGACAGAAACGATTGGCCTTGAGCATGCCGCCCTCAGAGAGCGGCAAACCACTTTCAGCAAACCACTTGTTGCCCGTCATGCCGGGCATGAAAATAATCAGATCCGCAGCAAACTCGGCGCCTTCGGTAATCACCCGTCCTGCTTCAAATGCCTTGATCTTGTGGCCAAGATAAGTGGTGACATTGCGCTTCTCCATGGTGGAAAGAATGCCGCTTACCGCTTTTTCTCCCAAGCGTTGCCCCGGCTTTTCCGCGGGAGTGAAAAAAACCAGTTCGAACGCATCCCGCCGCCCCTGTTTGCGCAGCCAGCGGTCAATGCCAAAAAGAAACTCGAACATGGGACCGCCGCGCATGGCGGACGGCTCCTTGGGGTTGCCGCTGAAACCAAAAGCAATGGTGCCGCCATCTTTCATAGCCGCCAGGCGCTCACGAATCTTCTCTGCGGCGGGAATGCCTTCGCAGGGCGTGATGGCATGTTCGATGCCAGGCAGTTTCTTGATGAAGCGCCCGCCGCTGGCGATGATCAGGCCATCGTTTTCCACCTTGCCATTGTCCGTCACCACTACCCTGCCGTTTTGCTCCAGGCCAGTAACTCTGCCTGCATGAAAATCCACATTCAGGCGCCTGAAAAAATTTTCCAGGGAAATGCTCAGATCCGAACCTTTCCGCAGCCCTGTAGGAATCCAGATCAACCCGGGCAGGTAGACGAATTCGGGCTTGGGCGCAATGAGGTCGATATGCAGGCCAGCATCCAGCTTGCGCAGCTTCTGCACCGCCGTAAGCGCAGCGAAACCTGCTCCAATAACCGTTATTTTCGACATGGCAGTAATTCCATCATCCAGGGCACCTCAAACAATTCATGTATTCAATCACAGATCCCGGGCGAAAGCGGGAATTCCCGCATACTATCCGTTACACTATATCGGATGTACAGTCACGGCATTCCTGATAATTTACAGGGTGATAGGCGGTGACTGCGTACTGCAACCGTGTTTCAACCAGGGAGTTCCCATGCAGACATCAGATAGTACACAGGTCGGCACGATAACTGAAGTTTCCGGCGGGCAACTCGTCGCCACGCTCTTCACCGAAGCCGAGGGTTTCGAGCCGGTGGTCAAGATCGGCGCGGAAACCCTGTCTGTGGGACAACTGGGCTCCCAGCTCCTGATCAAGCACCGCCATATCAACATCCTCGGCCAGGTGCTGGGAATGTGGGAAGATCCTCCCCTGGAATACACTGCCAGCAGCCAGAAAGGCTCCATGACGGGAAGCATCGCCAGGCCTTCCAAAAAACGCTATGTGCGGCTTCTGCCCCTGGGAGAAATCGACCCGCAGGGCGTCTTTATCCGGGGCGTGAAGCAATTTCCGGTAACGGGCGCGGAAGTCCACCTGGTAACCGCCAAGCAACTGGAAGTGCTTTTTGACCGCTTTCGCAGTGAAAACCTCTCTCTGGGGAGACTCAGCAGCCGCAACGAAATCGAGGTATTCCTCGATCCCAATCCCCTGTTCACCCGCCATATGGCGATCCTGGGGCAATCCGGCGCGGGCAAGTCCTGGACAGTTACCAGCCTGTTGCAGAAAACCGTGAGAACCATGCCCAAGTCGCACATCGTCATGCTGGATCTGCACGGCGAGTATGGCTGGAAAGATGAACAGGGAAAAATGCACAGCGCCTTCCCCAAGGAGATGGTGCGCCACGTCGATGCCCGGGAACTGGAGATCCCCTACTGGCTGCTCACCTACGCCGAGCTGGTGGATTTTCTTATTGACAAGACCGACCCGACAGCGACCTTGCAAATCGCCTATTTGCGCGACGTGTTGTATGCGCTGCGAAAAAAGGCGAACGCCCATCTGGGACTGGAGCAACTGTCCGTCGATTCCCCGGTGTATTTTTCCCTCAAGGAACTCTACCTGCATTTCAAGCAGGCCAATGAGCAACAACTGGATTTCGGCAAGACCAAGGGCACTCTGTTTGGCGCTTTTGACAACTTCCTGGTGCGCTTCCAGTCCATGTACAACGACAAACGCTACGATTTTCTGCTGCGCCCCTCCCGGCGCACCAAATCCGAGCACCTGGAGGATCTGCTGCGCGATTTCATCGGTCTGGGTGAAGAAAAACGCCAGATCACGGTGATCGACCTCAGCCCCATTCCATCGGATGTGCGTCCCATGGTTTCTTCACAAATCGCCCGTCTGGCCTATGAGTTCAACTACTGGAATCCAAAAAGAAGGGAATTCCCCATCCTTCTCGTCTGCGAAGAAGCCCACCAGTACCTGCCCAAGGAAGGCGACCCGGCCCTGGCCGCCACCCGCAAGGCCATGGAGCGGATTGCCAAGGAGGGACGGAAATATGGCGTGGCGCTATGCGTCATCAGCCAACGGCCCACGGAGCTTTCCGAAACCGTACTGGCCCAGTGTTCCAACTATCTGTGCCTGCGCATCAGCAACCCGGATGACCAGGCCTATGTGCGCGGCCTGATGCCCGAGGGTGAAGCGGACATGGCGGAAACCCTGGCCTCTCTGAGCCGGGGCGAGGTGCTGGCAGTGGGCGACGCCACGCCCCTGCCCACCCGTTTTCAGGTGGATGTGCCCAACCCGCCCCCGGCAAGCGCCGACGTACCCCTGTCCAAGAGCTGGCGCACCGGGCCAGATGACCTGGATGTGGCGGACATCGTGCAGCACTGGTGGCAGCAAAAGCGCTAGCAGAAAAAAACGCGGCGGAATATCCGCCGCGCTTTATCGACTTCAGAAAAATTCCTGCGCCTCAGGGCATATCATCGATCTGCTGCCCTTCCTTCTGCACCGGCATCAGATCCGCCTTGCTTACGCCCAGCATCAATACGGCACTGCTGGCGACATAGATGGAAGAATAGGTTCCCACCAGAACGCCCAGAATCAATGCCAGGGAAAAATTGTGAATAATCTCCCCACCCAGCACAAACAGGGCCAGCAGAACGATCAGGGTAGTCAATGATGTAACGATGGTGCGCGCCAGGGTCTGGTTCAGGGAAATATTGATTACCTCTTCCGATTCCCCCTTGCGGATCTTGCGGAAGTTCTCACGAATCCGGTCGAACACCACAATGGTGTCGTTCAGGGAATAGCCGATGACCGCCAGCACCGCCGCCAGCACGGTCAGATCGAATTCCAGCTGGAACAGGGAAAAGAAACCCAGGGTAATGGTCACGTCATGCACCAGGGCTATTACCGACCCCACGGCAAACCGCCATTCGAAACGCACCGCAACATACATGAGGATGGCCATCAAGGCGACCAGTACCGCCAGGGCGCCGTCTTCGGTAAGCTCATCACCAACCTGCGGGCCAACGAACTCCACCCGGCGCAATTCCACCTCGCCATCCGCCTGCTTGCTGAGCACGCGGAATACCTTGTCGCTCAGTTCAGCACTCTTTACGCCTTCCCGGGGAGCAAGACGAATCAGAATGTCCTGGGGTGTGCCAAACTGCTGCACCTGGGCCTCGGCAAAGCCGTTTTCCGCCAGCACCTGGCGAATGGCCTCGGGATCGGCTTCCTGGGCATAACCGACTTCAATCAGGGTGCCGCCGGTAAAATCGATACCAAACACCAGCCCCCGGGTGGCGAGGGAAGCCAAGGATATGAGAATCAGGGAAATCGACAGGATCATGGCGAACTTGCGCTTGCCCATGAAATCGATATGCAAGGAGGAGGTGAGGGTTTGCATGAGCAGTTACCTGAATCAGATTGCGAGTTTCTTGACGCGCTTGCCGCCATACACCAGATTCGCCAGTGCGCGGGTTCCCACGATGGAGGTGAACATGGAGGTCATGATGCCGATGGCCAGGGTCACGGCAAAGCCTTTTACCGGGCCACTGCCGATGGAAAACAGCACAATGGCTGCAATCAAGGTGGTTATATTCGCATCCATAATGGTGCTGAACGCTTTTGCATAACCAGCGTGAATGCTGGCCTGGGGCGTACTGCCCACCCGC
>Ga0256834_1000237_pt1 | contig 39865 bp, 28 predicted proteins | sample 4281140metaG_FD_190536 | JGI IMG/M metagenome (GOLD analysis project Ga0256834, IMG submission 190536) | Hydrothermal vent microbial communities from East Pacific Rise, Pacific Ocean - 4281-140 | ecosystem: Environmental > Aquatic > Marine > Hydrothermal vents | place: Pacific Ocean: East...
TGTGTTTTATAATGTTGAAAACCACGCTGTTTATCATAAGCGCCAAAAACTACTTTATCTATTTGAGTCCAATAACTTGCGCCAGCACACATTTGACAAGGTTCCAAAGTAACATATAAAGTACAATTTTTTAAATATTTACCACCAAGATAATCCGATGCCATTGTAAAAACTTGCATTTCTGCATGTGCGGTTACGTCGTTTAATGTTTCGGTTAGATTGTGCGCTCTTGCAATTATTTTACCTTTGCAGACTATAATTGCACCAATTGGCACTTCGTCTTTCTCGAATGCAGTTTGGGCTTCTTCAAATGCTTTTTGCATGAAATAATTATCGTCTTTTGGTTGGAGCATCTTGTTAGTTAAAAGTTTAAAAAGTTAATTTTACAATTTTCTTTTTGGATGAATTGTTCTATAATTTGTTCATTCAAATTACTAAATAATTTATGATTCCCTAAATTAGTTTTAATTTTTAATAAATTATTCTGTTTTAAAATATTTTCAACTTGCTTAGCAACTGCTTCGCCTGAATCTATAATCTTAATTTTATCACCAATAATTAGTTTGATTTGTGGTATTAAAAACGGATAATGACTACAACCCAAAACCAAATAATCTATCTCTTTTTCAATTAAATTGAACAAATATTTCTTTAGCAAAATATCCAAAGCAATAGAATTTATTTTACCAGATTCTATGAGTGGCACTAATCCTTCACCAATTTGTTCTATTATTTCAATGTTTTCTGAAAATTCAGCTGCTTGATTCGAAAATAGTTCACTGTTTAGTGTTCCTTTTGTGGCTAAAATTCCTATTTTTTTAGTTTTGGTTTTTAACGCTGCAGGTTTAATTGCAGGTTCGATACCAATAAATGGAATAGTATAATTTTTTCTAAGAAAATCAATAGCATTGGTAGTTGCGGTATTACATGCAACAACTATTATCTTACAACCTTTTTTGATTAATAAATCTGTGTTTTTTACAGATAAATCTATTATTTCTTGTTTGGTTTTTTGTCCGTAAGGCGCATTTTTACTATCTGCTAAATAAATTGTATTTTCATTAGGTAAAAGCGTGATTATTTCTTTCCAAATAGAAAGTCCGCCAATACCAGAATCAAAAATGCCAATCGGGTTGTTTTGCATTTTACAAAATTACGGATTTTTGTTGGTATAATTTTTGAGAATAAATTATTCTAACTCTTAAATTATGAATTATGAAAAAATGGTATAAAGTAACTATTCCAAAACCTTGTCGTGAAGATTGGAACAAAATGACATCAAATAAAAAAGGAAAATTTTGTGATGTATGTACAAAAACGGTAATTGATTTTACCAATAAATCTACTAATGAAATTCAAGATATTCTATTAAAAAATCACGATAAACGAGTTTGTGGTCATTTTTATAAATCTCAATTAGCGACGATAAATATTGAAATACCTAATTTTATTTTTAAAAAACAATATTCACAAGTACGGATTTTTGCTTTAGCATTATTAGTAACTATGGGAACAAGTTTAATGAGTTGTCAAACTGACGGAAAAGTTAAAAAAATAGAATCTGTTGATATTGTTGATTCAATTCCGAAAACTAAAAAAATTAAGAAAGATTCAATTTTAATTGACAAACCTGTTATTCCTAAAAAACCTCAAAATATTAATCTTAAAGGAATAATAATCCAACCTGTTATGGGAGACATAATCATTGAGCAAGAAAAAAACACCGCTTTAAGTTTTAATCTTGTAGAAATGATTCCTCAATTTAAAAAAGCAAAAGACAATTCAAAAAAATCATTTAATAAGCAAATGGCACAATTTGTTCAAGATAATTTTAATTTAGATATTTCGCCAGATTATAATCTTCCAAAAGGTAAAAAAAGAATTTCAGTTCAATTTACCATAGATAAAACAGGAAATGTTAAAGATATAAAAGTTAGAGCACCAAATAAAACGTTAGAGAAAACTACGATAGAAATGTTTAAGAAATTACCTCAATTTATTCCTGCCAAACACAAAGGTAGAACAGTTGCTATAAAATATAATTTACCTATATATTTTAATGTGGAGTGATTTTAGAATCTGTGATAAATCCGTTTAATCCGTGCCATCAGTGTTCCAATAAAAACCGTATTTTCGCAAAGTGAAAACTAACTTTCTAAAAAACATTAACAATCCAAAAGATTTAAAAAAATTAAATCTAAATGAATTACCACAACTCGCTAAAGAGTTACGTGAATTTATCATTGATATTGTTGCCACAAAAGAAGGTCATTTAGGTGCAAGTTTAGGTGTTGTAGAACTTACAATCGCTTTACATTATGTATTTGACACGCCTAACGATTTATTAATTTGGGATGTTGGTCACCAAGCTTATGGTCATAAAATTCTAACAGGTAGAAAAGATATATTTCATACCAATAGACAATTAAATGGTATTTCAGGTTTTCCGAAAAGAATTGAAAGCAACTACGATGCTTTTGGTGTTGGTCATTCGTCCACTTCGATTTCTGCGGCATTAGGAATGGCGATTGCAAGTAATTTAAAAGGCGATTTGAATAAACACCACATTGCCGTAATTGGCGATGCAAGTATTGCCAGTGGAATGGCTTTTGAAGGTCTAAATCATGCAGGAGTTACCAATGCAAACCTATTAGTTATTTTAAATGATAACGAAATGGGAATCGACCCAAATGTTGGTGCTTTAAAAGAATATTTAACTAGAATAAAACAAGATAAAACCGATTGTAATTCTAATATTTTCACAGCGTTGAATTTCGCATATTCAGGGCCGATAGATGGTCATGATGTTTTTGCCGTTATAACGGAATTAAATCGTTTAAAAACTATAAAAGGACCGAAATTTCTACACCTAATTACTAAAAAAGGGAAAGGTTTAAAACAAGCCGAAGAAGATCAAATAACGTATCACGCACCAGGAAGATTTGACAAAATATCAGGAGAAAGAATTCTGGAAAATGATAAAAACACATTACCAAAATTTCAAGATGTTTTTGGATTAACATTAGTAGAACTTGCTAAAAAAAACGAAAAAATAATTGGTATAACACCAGCGATGCCAACAGGAAGTTCCTTAAAATATATGATTGCAGAATTTCCAAATCGTGCTTTTGATGTTGGTATTGCAGAGCAACATGCAGTAACCTTAGCAGCAGGAATGGCAACACAAGGTTTTATTCCGTTTTGTGCTATTTATTCTACATTTTTACAACGTGCTTACGATCAAATTATACACGATGTTGCTTTACAAAAATTACCTGTGATTTTTTGTATAGATCGTGCTGGTTTAGTAGGCGAAGATGGCGCAACACATCATGGTGTTTTTGATATTGCTTATTTACGATTAATACCTAATTTAATAATTGCCGCACCAATGAATTATGAGGAATTGCGTAATTTATTATATACTGCTCAATTAGGATTAGATTTACCTATTGCTATTCGTTATCCGCGTGGTGTTTTGAATTTAAGCGAAGAGCGAAAAGTGAAGATTGAAAAGTGGAAGACTACTTTCAGAAAAATAGCAATTGGTAAAAGTGAGCGACTTACTTTTGGTAAAAAAATAGCAATTTTAACTACAGGAACAATAGGTAATACAATTATTGAAATTTGTAAAGAAAAAAATTACTCGAAAATAATTTCACATTATAATTTCACTTTTATTAAACCGTTAGATGGCAAATTATTGCATTCTATTTGTGCTAATTTCGATAAGATTATCACTATAGAAGAAGGAACAATAATTGGTGGTTTTGGTTCTTCAATACTAGAATTTATTGCCGAAAATAATTATCAAAACATTTATTTAAAACGACTTGGCATTCCAGATAATTTTGTGGAACATGGAAAGGTTTCGGAATTAAATAAAATTGTCGGATTAGATATTACTTCCATAAAAAAAGAAATAAATTTATTCTCATAAAAAACGACTTCACTAAAAAAGTGAAGCCGTTAATAATTAATAATGTACTTTAAATTATTTAATGATAATTTTATGTGATTCTTTTAAATTGTCACCTGTGAAATTAACTAAATACACGCCACTTTCTAAGTTTACAGAAACCGAAGTTTTATTATTTATAGTTAGTGCTTTTTGATAAACTTTTCTTCCATTCATATCAAAAACTTGCATATCTGCTTTATTAATAGTAGTAGATGCTATAGTGAAATTACCATTAGAAACAGTTGGATAAATACTAAGTGCATTACTCAACTCATTATCACCAACACTAGCAGGGAATTGTGAAAATTGACCTGTAAAAAACCCTCTACCATAAGTAGATGCTAATACTAAATTGTCTGCTGTTCTTAAACTAAAACTAGTTACTTTTACATTTTGCATACCATCTTGTGATTGTACCCAATTTGGTTCTGTATCATTAAAATTTGCAGTTCTCCAAACACCTAAATCTGTACCAATAATAACTTCGTTATCTAAGGTTGGATTCATCATTATACATTTAACTGGTATATCTGGGAAATCACCTTCTTTATTTTGCCAAGTATTACCACCATTTTCAGTAAACCAAATACTTGGTACACCATAATTATGAAAAGTAACCATTATTTCATTTTCGTTTGCACCAAAATCGATTGCTGAAATACTACCAACAAATGCAGGTCCTTGGATATTTGACCAAGTAGGATTTGTATCTGCATTAGATAATTTTAATAATCCGCCAAGAGCAGTACCAACAAGTAAAGTTGTACTAGAAGTAGTGTATGGAGAAACTTTCATTACTGTTGGCGCGCTATTAAGTAACGCGTTAGTTAAATTAGTTCTAACTGGTGAAGTACTGTTTACATTAGTAAATCTAGAAATTCTTCTAGAGCTACCAATAGTTGCATTAGAATATAATATGTCTAAATTATCATCTAATTCAGCAATATTAACAAATGTACCTGTATTTTCTTGAATAATTACATTTAAAAATGCGCCAGATGAGTTCAATCTAAAATAAGAGTTTCCTGTAACTGACGCTATCATATATTGACTATCTTTATCTATAAAACAATACATACCATCTCCTCCAATTACTTCCTGTGAAAAACTGGTAGTGGGAGTTGCATTATTAATAAAGTTTGTACCATTATCTTGTGAACCACCTAAAAATCTTTCTTGATTTATATCCTGTCCTATACCCGCTTTATAAAACTGTGCTGTATTATAATCTCTAAATCTATTTACAATAGTTCCTGCAGCATTTGGTGCGTTAGAAAATGAATTTGCATAAGCAACACCACCATCTGAAAATATTAATCCTTTATTTGAATCTGTAGGATGAAATGTTAAACCATGAATATCTGCATGAGTAAGTGATAAATTTGCTGGTTGCCCGTTACCATTAACCCATTTCGTTATTTGACTCCAATTACCTCCGCTATCATTTGACCTAAAAGCGTCTATACCACCTACATATACTATTTTATCATCATTAGGATCTACCGCTATCATTAAATTATAAAAAGCTTGCCCTCTAGTGAAATCGTTTGCTGGCACCGAAGCTCCTGCATCGACAGGTAATGGCAAAGTTGTTGGGGTAGTATCAAAACCATCTGTGGTTAATTTAATTTGAACAGTGCCTGTTTGAATTAATAAATATATTTTATTTGGATCCGTAGAAGATGCTGCCATTTCAACTCTTCTTCCTCCTGGAGAAACATATTGCTGTATGAACGTATTACCATTAGTAGAAGAAAAAATTGTTCCTCCACCATCACTAAAAGAAGCACTTCTTGTTGTGGACATCCATATTTTATTATCTGATGTAATCATTAAATCGTTTGGTTGAAAAGGATTACCTGCTGGTGTCAATGGTAAATTAACTTGTGTCCAAGTGCCACCATCATCTACTGATTTAAATAAACCTAATTCACCACCAAGAAAATTATTTGCTGCCTCTCCGTAAGTAGATTCAGCAATTGTAGCAAATAATTCTGTATTACCTCCATTATTCCAAGCAATAATATCATTTACATGATATTTTCCTGGTACTAAAACTAAACCTGCAGGTAAGTCTTGATCCACATTATTTATAGTAATATTTACTGTTCCATTTAATATTGCATCTTTTAAAATTTGACCATCCGCCAATGATATCATAACTGACGGTATAGTAATTGCAGCATCAGTTCCTCCCATTCCGAAAAGCGAACCAACTACATTATTTACCATTATTACGGCAATAGCACCATTATTCTGTGCATTTAAAACTTTATCTGTAAAATTACAAACACCTCTATCTATAACCGCAATATTGCCATTAATAGCAGCGCCATTTGTTATTGGATCACAAGCATCTATAGGTGATGCTAACACTAAATTTCCAGAAAATGAAGCTGTAATATCTGGCCCAAATGTATTAGATTGAATTGCAATAAAATTACCAACTCCACCTGAATTCACTATTACTTCTGCATCATTAATAAAAGTTGTTGCTCCAGAATTTCCACCAAAATTATGAACCCATGTTTCTCCTGCATCTTCAGATTTCCATATTCCATTACCATTTACTGCGCCCTGTGTATAAGACTCACCAGTACCTACGTACATAATTTGTGAATCATTTGGATCAAAAACTATAGCTGAAACTGCTAAATTCTCTGGAACATTAAGTTTTTGCCAACTAGAAATACCATTTTCAATATTGTCATTTACCCATAAACCTCCACTAACACCGCCTGCAAAAACTCTTTTATTAGTTGGGTCATTAGGGTCATAAATTGCTGCTCTAGTTCTACCTGCAACATTTCTTGGCCCTCTTTCAACCCAAGCATTTAAGTTCTCACCTGGTACTGCTTTATTTTGTATATTTAATTGTTGTTGTAATGCAAATAATTTTTCAGGTTCTGCTTTTCCAGTTTTAGGATTCATTTCTAAAATACTTTGCTCTTCAAAATATTTATTTGGAGGAATACTTAATGCCTTTCTTTCTTCTTTTGATAATCGTAACGCTTTTTGATAAGGATGATTATCAATGAAATTTTTATGATTTTTTCTTAAATTAGAAGTATTATTATCTTTATTTTTAATAATTACCATGGTAATTATCACTAATGATAAAACTGTAAATAATGTAATTTTTAAATTTTTCATGAAGTATATCTTTAATTAGTTTGCTAATATCGTTAAAAAACAACTAAACTCTAAAAAAGCCTACCTTTTAACTTATTATTTAATAAAATTGCCGAACTATCGGACAAACCAGTGACAAAACAGCACATCTGTAATAACCTTTCATATAAAGTTTCATTAATAACTTGATATTTTTCCGGCAACAATTCTATAATTATTTTATCATAATGAGAAGCCTTATTATCAAACTTATTATTTATTGCGCTAACAAAAACAGTTAATATGTTTGTAATAATGTGATAACCTGCAATTTCTTTTTCAATTACATTTTTACTTCTATAAATTTTTTGAACGCTTATTTTAATAATATCATTTATTTGAGCTTCATATTTACTTTTTTCTAATAATGAATTACCAAATTTTCCTTGAAGTATATGTTCTTCATTTTTAATGAAATTAGTAACAACTTCATTGATTAATGTGTTTATAGCTAAAGCTCTTAAATAACTTAATCGGTCTTTTTTAGTACTTAAAGCGTAATATTTTTTGGTGTTTATAGTGTCTTTTACTAATTTGATTAAATATTCTAAAGCAAATTCTTCTTCGACTAGACCTAAATTAATACCATCTTCAAAATCTATTATGGTATAACAAATATCATCTGCGGCTTCGACTAAATACGCTAATGGATGCCTATTAAACGCAATATTATCATCTATTCTTAATTGTGTTAGACCTAAATTTGTTACTACATCTAAAAAGGGTTCTGTTTCATGCTGAAAAAAACCAAACTTTTTATCTACAATATGTCTACTCGGTTTTTTTGGCAAAGATTCTTTTGGGTATTTCATAAATGCGCCTAAGGTTGCATAAGATAATCTTAAACCGCCTTCTACTCCTATTCTGCTTTCAGTTAGAATTTTAAAACCATTAGCATTACCTTCAAAATCTATTAAATCTTGCCATTGTTTTAAAGTTAATTGATCTTTAAATTGGTTACCGTTACCCGTTTTAAAATATTCGCCAATTGCTTTTTCACCACTATGACCAAATGGCGGATTACCAATATCGTGTGCTAAAGCAGCTGCTGCTGTAATTGCTCCAAAATCATTTGCTTGATATCCTTTTTCTATAAGATTAGGGTGTTTTTTTAATAATTCTTTACCAACCATTCTACCTAAAGAACGTGCAACAACCGAAACTTCTAAACTATGTGTTAAACGTGTATGCACAAAATCGGTTTTAGACAATGGTATTACCTGTGTTTTGTCTTGTAAACTTCTGAAAGAATCAGAAAAAATAATACGATCAAAATCTACATCAAACCCTAATCTTGTTTCGTCTTGGTTTATTCGTAATCGTTTTTCGGTATCTCCGAAACGTTTTAAGGATAGAAGTTGTTCCCAGTTCATGTTTTATTTGGTTATTTGGTTATTTGGTTATTTGGTTATTTGTGTAATTGAATCAAAAATAAGCTAATTTATTTTAACTATATATTTATAACTTTAAATACTTCTTTTTAAAAATTATAAATAATGAAAAAGCGCGAATTAGCATCCAAATAGTAAAGGCAATCCAAATGGCATATAATTTTAAATTAAAATAATCGCCAATAAGAAGTGTAGGAATAAAACCTACAAATGTTGCTAAAATTAATACGTTTCTTAAAGTAACTGCTTCGGCTAGACCTTTAAAAATACCATCGTAAATAAAAGCGATTGCGTTTATGGGTTGCATTAAAATTACTAGCCAAAATATGCTGTAAAATAAATCCAGCACCTCGGTTTCATTAGTAAATATATTTCCGATAGGTTTATAGAACAAAAAACAAATGCCGCTAAGGATTAAACTAACAATAATTGTATATTTTATTAAATCTTTACTTAGTAAATACATTTTTCTATACGATTTTTCACCTAATAATTTACCTGAAACTATATTGCCTACGCTAGAAAAACCATCCATAAAAAAGGCGAAAAATAACCAAATCTGAAATGCAATTGTTTGCGCTGCAATATAATTATTACCATATTTAGTAGCATATGCATTTGCAAAATATAATGCTATATTTAGAGCGAAAGCTCGCACAAACAAATTAAAACTTAAAGATAATAAGCGTTTAATTTCTTTATTAAATGGAAAACTAACTTTTAATGAAAAAGGTGTCTTTTTAAGCATTAAAATTAAGGCAATAATTGCCATTATTATTTGTGCAATGACACTTGCTATTGCTGCTCCTTCAATATGCATTGGTTTAATCACATCTTTTATTCCAAAAACCAAAATATAATCTAGAATAATATTTAACACAACTCCAACAATACTAATTATCATTGGATAATAGGTGTTTTGTAAACCTCTAAACACACCGAAAACTGAAAAAACAAATAAAGTAAAAGGTAAACCAATTGCTCTAATTTTGTAATAAGATGTTGCGTATTCTAACACTAAACCATCTGCATTGTATAATTTAAATATTGCGGTAATGGTAAATACTGTTACAAAATAAATTAAGAGACTTAACAGCACATTTATTGTAATTATCTGTGCAGGTAATGTTTTAATTTCATTTAACTTATTCGCTCCTAAATATTGGGCAATTATTGCAGATATTGCGGAACGTGTTTGTGCAAGTATCCAAAATAAAGCAGATAAAAACGAACCTGCAATACCAACTGCTGCTAATGCTTCGGTAGAATTAATTGGTATGTTACCAACTATTGCTGTATCTGTAATGGAAAGCAATGGTTCTGCTATACCTGCAATTATAGCAGGTATTGCTAATTTATTTATTTGTTTAAAGGTTATTTTTTGCACTTTGTAAATGTACTAAAGTTTAAACATAAAAAAAGCTGCTCGATTGAGCAGCTTTTAGAAATATATAATATTTAATTGAATAAATATCTAACACCGACTTGCATTTGCCATCTAGAAGATTGTAAACCAGAATCGTCTATTCTATCTAAATTATCAGCAGTATCTTGATCAAAACTAAATGTTGGAGTTGTACCATCTGCTTGAAAATCTTCAAATCTTAAAAATTGAGATTGATTTGGTCTAAAGTTTACTTTACCCCATTCTTTATTAATTAAATTAGTTAAATTAAATATATCAAAACTTAATTGTAAAGTATTATTTTTAAATGAAAAATCTTGAGCAAATTTAAAGTCAACTACATTACTCCAAGGACCTCTTTCTGCATTTCTTTCTACATAACGACCTCTTCTTGAATCTAAATAATCATTACTAGAAATAAACGCATCTAATTCATCCCAATTTCCTGAAGTTAAGTGAATGTCATTTTCATTTAAAGGTACATAAATAAGGGTCGTGAAATCTCTAGAATCATCATTTTGTATTCTACTTGCTCTACCGCTATATGTATAAGAAAAAGGAGTTCCTTGACGGCCAGAATATACTAAACCAAAAGTAGATTTTAAATTTTTCGACCATTTTTTCTCATAAGATGCATTTGCAATAATTCTACTACCAGCTGAAAAATTAGAACGAGTAACAGGTAAATTAGAATTTTTACCAAGAACATTTTCAATTCCTCTCCATTGTGAACCATTTTGAGATGATGTACCATCAAAAATAGAATATGCATCTCCATAAGAATAAGAAATACTACCTTGAAAACCATTTTTAAACGATTTTGATAATGTACCTACTAAATTCCAAGTTTCTCCTTTAGATGTATTAGACGCCAAAATAATTCTATCATAAGTACTGTCAATTTCATCACCTCTATCGAATGTTGGTCTATTATCACCTGTACCTGTTAAACTACCTATAGCATTTCCTAAATTTAAATTTTCATAATAAATATTAGTAATTGTTTTCTGGTATAAAAAATCTCCAGAAAGTGTTAAACCAGCCCAAGGTAATTTCTGATCAAAGGCAAAATTTGTTTTTACAACTTGTGGTAATTTAAAATCGGAAGCAAACAAGTCAATATTACCACCTGTTTCTCCTGTTCCTGGTTGTGCGCCAACTGGTTGAGAATTAACATCTGGATTAAATGGAGCAATTGTATCACCAAAATCAACATCTTGAAATAAGAAACCACCAGTTACACCATTATTATTATAAGTTCCACCTGGCCAAACTAGAGGTAATCTAGAAGTAAAAATACCTGCACCACCTCTAATTTGTGTTTTGCCTTTACCTTTTACATTCCAATTAAATCCTACTCTTGGTGCAACATGTACGGTTGAAGCAACACCTCTACCAACTCTTGCGCCTTGTAAATCTTTGCCTGCAGCTTCTAATAATTGAACCGTTTCGGTATTAAAGTGCTCATTAACTGCACCATCATCCCAAATTGGCATATCGAAACGAACACCAACTGTTAACTTAAAATTATTATTAATTTGCACTTCATCTTGTGCATAAAATCCAGCTTGAAAAACATTAAAATCGGCAGAACCCGAAGAATCATCTCCTGCACCGTCAGCAACTAAAGAATAACCTCTTAAATATCTATCAATATCTCCATTATAAAAATCTTGTAAATTATCATATTGATATTGTCCATAATTAAAAGCAAAAAATAAGTTTTTAACTGAAGACCATTCGTTATGAGTTCCTAAAGTTAATGTATGTTTACCTTTATAGATTTCAAAATTATTTGTTAATGTCCAAACGTCAGTATTTAATAAATTTGCAGTAGAAAATGGTTCTGCACCAAATTGTATCCCACCATCTCCATCTCTAATAACAACTGTAGGAAACGGATTTCCAGAAGGATCTCTATCATCTCTTACACTAGTAAAACCAATAATTAAACTGTTCCCGTATTTATTTCCAAAACTAGAATTAAATTCTAAAGCAGTTGTGTTTGTTGTTGAAATAAAATTTTCAGAGCCATTTAAGAATCCAATAAATCCTCTATTAGAATTTCTCGCTTCTAAATTTACTGCTTTAGTATAATTATGTTTTAATGATAATTTATGATCATCACTTAAATTAACATCAAACTTAACTGTAAACTTATCACTTTCAAGTGTAAAATCATTTTCATTATAAGCTCCAATATTATATCCATATTGAGTATTTACAAAATCTCTTAACGTTTCTAAACCAGCAGCATTAGTATCTCCAATATAATTTTCAACATTAAATGGTTGTGGTGTTATATCGTCTTGTTTTTCATAATTAAAAAAGAAAAATACTTTATCTTTTACGATTGGTCCACCAATTCTAAAACCAAAAGTTTTTGCTGTAAATTCATTCAATTTTTCTCTATTTTCTCCTTCTGGAGTTAAATCAACAGGTGTTTTACCAGCTAAAGATTCATTTCTTGTAAAATAATAAGCCGAACCTTCAATTTTATTTGAACCAGAACGTGTAATTGCATTGATTGCCCCACCACTAAATCCACCAATTCTAACATCAAAAGGTGCAACTTGTACTTGAAATTGCTCAATAGCATCTACTGAAAATGGAGAGACACCAGTTTGTCCACCATTTGTACCAGAACCTGAAAGTCCAAATACATCATTACTTACAGCGCCATCAACATAAACTGCATTAAATCTGTTATTATTTCCTGCAAAAGATATTGAGAATCCATCATTCCCTTCGGTAATAGAAGCTTGAGGTGTTAACCTAACATAATCAGCAATAGAACGTGATGTAGAAGGTAACGCATTAATTTGTCTTGCACTAATTGTAGTTTCAGAACCTGTTTTATTACCGTCAAACAAACTATTTCTATTTGCCGTAATAACAACTTCTTCTAATTGACTAGCATCAGAAATCATTGATGTGCTAATATTTAGAGTTTGTCCTAATTGTAAAAAAGTGTTGATTTTTTCAAAATTCTTATAACCTACATAAGAAGCAATAATTTTGTATGGACCACCAACTTTCATATTAGAAATTCGGTAATGACCATCAAAATCTGTAACAGAACCATAAGTTGACCCTGTTGGAGTGTGAACTGCTGAAACATTAACACCGCCAAGTGGTTCGTTATTTTCATCTAAAATAGTTCCGTTAATTGCTGATCGAGTATTACCTTGACCAAACATTGCAACTGATACTAAAAGCATCACTACAATTAAACCTAAATTTGAAATTCTTTTCATTTTGTTTGATTTTAATTAAATTTAATTAATTCGATTTGTTTGAAATTAAATATTTTTGCAAAAGTAATGTTGTTAAATAAGTTGAATGTTACCAAATTGTTAATAAACGTTAAATTCACTTTGCAAAAGTACATTAGAATATCTAATGTTTTTCAAAAAAATGAAAATAATATTAACATTTTATTAAGAATTCTGAATTAACAAAAATATTGATTGTTAGTTTGTTATGAAACAAACTGCTTTAGAATGAATATTTTTAAGAACTCAATTGCTTATTCGCTAATTCTTTTCCTAACTCTACACCAAATTGGTCGAAACTATTAATATTCCAAATAACACCTTGTACAAATGTTTTATGTTCGTACAAAGAAATTAGGTTTCCTAAATTTTTTGGTGTTAATTTTTTTACAATAATTGTAGTAGAAGGTTTATTACCAGTAAATATTTTATAAGGTAATAAAGAGTTGATCTTTTGTATTTCGCCTTTAGTTTTTAATTCTAAGTGTACTTTTTCTTTAGTTTTACCAAAAGCGAGTGCTTGAGATTGTCCAACTAAATTTGCTAGTAATTTTTTATGGTGATCTGTATTGCCATAAAGAGATTCTTCAAAACCTATAAATTCTACAGGTATCATTTTAGTACCTTGGTGTACTAATTGCATAAAAGCATGCTGCATGTTTGTACCTACATTACCCCAAATAATATTACCAGTTTGATAGTTAATTACGTCGCCATTTCTGTCTACAGATTTACCATTACTTTCCATCATTAATTGTTGTGTAAATGGTACAAATTTTTCTAAATATTGTGAATATGGTGTAATTATTTCTGTTTCTATTTGATAGAAATTATTATACCAAACACTCATTAATGCTGACAAAACAGGTATGTTTTCTTTTAAATTTGTGTTTTTAAAATGATTATCCATTTGGTTTGCCCCTAACAATAATTCTTTAAAATTGTTAAAACCTAAACTTAATGAAATACTTAAACCAACAGCAGACCATAATGAAAATCGACCGCCAACCCAATCCCACATGGTAAAAGTATTATTTTTATCAATTCCGAAATTTTTTACTTCTTTATGATTGGTAGAAACTGCAACGAAATTATGTTTTATATCCTCTTTTTTTGTTCCGAATTCTTGAGATAGAAACCATTTTTTTATGGTGTTTGCATTTGTAATGGTTTCTTGTGTAGTAAATGTCTTAGAAACAATTACAAATAAGGTAGTTTTAGGGTTTAAATTTTGTAATAACTCCTGTAAATAATCGCCATCAATGTTAGAAACAAAATGTGTGTTAAGATGATTTTTGTAATAACGTAAAGATTCCACCACCATTTTTGGACCTAAATCAGAACCACCAATACCTATATTTACTATATCTGTAAATTTTTTGTTAGCATAACTTTTTAATTCTCCTGAAATTATTTTATCAGAAAAAACTTTAACCTTATTTAAGGTTTCTTTTATTTCTGGAATAATATTTTTTCCGTCAATTTCAATTTTATTAGCCTTAAAATCTCTTAAAGCAGTGTGTAAAACTGCCCTATTTTCAGTAGTGTTAATTATGTCGCCAGCAAATTGTTTTTTAATAGCATCTTTTAATTGACATTCGTTTGCTAAATCTACTAATAAATTTAAAGTTTTATTGGTTATTAAATTTTTAGAATAATCAACTTTAATTTCATTACTACTAAAACTTAAATCCTCTTTTCTATTTTGATTTTTTTGAAATGCTTTTTTTAAAGAAAAATTTTGATTTTCTTTATAGTGTTTTTGTAATTTTTGCCAAGCAATTGTTTTGGTTGGGTTTTGGTTTTTTAGCATTTTTTATTATAATTCGTTACATTGTTTTTTAATTTCTTTGATGAAGTTTTTACTAATTCTAAAATTTGTTTTTTCTATTTCAAACAAAATATTAGAAACTGATTGTATAAACCCTTTCTCTTTGGCAATGATAAAAACTCCAATCGTTCCAGTAATATTTAGTTTTAAATCAAGTGCTTTCTTTCTACCTTTTAGTTCATCAATAATTAATAAATGATTATTATTTTCCATTGCTAACACTATAGAACTTGCTTCGCCTTTATCTAAAGTAATTTCGAGTTTTTGCTGAAAATCAATATCGCTAGGGTTTTTAATTTTAATAAATTTAGGAAGTGGTTTTTTATATTCTTCAGCAACTACATTTGTTACAAAAACTTCTTTATAAATTAATTTTAAAATGTTTAATTTATTAATTTTATCGAGCAGAATTAAACAACTTGTATCAGATACTATAATTTCTTGCATTTTTTATATCATTTTCTAAATCGGATGCTGGATAATTAAATATAGAAACACCGTATTTTGATAATAATTCCATAAAAGTTTTTTTGGATAAATTTACCATTTTAGCAGCTTGTCCCATAGTTAATTTTCCTTTTTCGAAAAGAATTGCCGCCACTAATATTGTAGTGTCTTTTTCATCTAATTCTACTGAATCTGGTATGTTTAATGTAATGGTCTTCATAATAGCATCAAATATAATACTTTTTATTTTAATTTTTAAAAGTCGATGAATCTTTCTTGACCTCTAGATTTTCTGTTATTTCTAAATTTTTATATGATATAGCATCTAATTCCGATTTAATCGATTTTATATATTCTTTATATAAAGGTACTATTTCTTTTTTCATAGGATCTGCAGAAGGTAATTTTTGTCTAAACGGATCTACTTGTCTGCCATCTTTCCAAAAACGATAACAAACATGCGGGCCAGAAGTACTACCAGTCATACCAATCCAACCAATTACATCGCCTTGTTTAACAAAGTCGCCGACTTTTACTTTACGTTTTTTCATGTGTAAATACTGCGTAGAATATTTATTATTATGTTTTATTTTTACGTAGTTGCCATTTCCTCTACGTTTATATGCTGATTTAGAAACTGTACCATTTGCAGTAGCAATAATTGGTGTGCCAATTGGTGCTGGAAAATCGGTTCCTTTATGTGGTCTTACTCTATTTCCGTAATGTTTAATTCTACGCTTTAAATTATATCTTGATGAGACTCGAGAACTAAACTTTAAAGGTGCTTTTAAAAATGCTCGTCTTAAATTATTGGTTTCTTCATCGTAATATTCTGTGATGTTTTTAATAGAATCGGTTAAATATCTAAAGGCATAAAATGGTTTTTTATTATGTTCAAAATATGCTGCTTTTATATTACCAATGGCAACCGAAGTAGTATCATCTATAAATTTTTCTTCGTAAATTACTTTAAATTTATCGCCTTTTTGTAAGTGGTAAAAATCAATTGTCCAAGCGTAAATATCTGACATTGCGTAGGTTAATCCGTAATTTATGCCTTGTTCTTCAATTACATTGGAAAGATTTGATGTAACCACACCAGAAGCAGTTTTGATGACCGTTTTTATTTCCTTGCGAATAATTTTAGCGGTTATTGAATCTCTAAAATCATAAATTACCGTTTCAATTCGGTTACGTTTATATATAAAAACTTGTGCTTTTTCTAAAGAATCTTTACTTGCTAAAATAGTGTATTTTTTCTTTACCCTTAGATTTTTTGCTATATCAAAAGTACTTTTTGTTACATTCGCAATTTTAAGAATCAACGGATTTTCAACATGATTTCTATCTAAAATAATACCGAAAGTTTCGTCTTTTTTAACTTCACTTTCAATGACTTTAAAATCATCTAAAATATAACCAAAACGTTTTTTGATTATTGGCTTTTCTACTATTTTTTCAATAGTTTTTTTCTCTTCTTTACAAGATAATAAAGTTATAATAAGTAATAGGTAAAAATATCTCACTAGGGTTGGTTTATTAGGTAACGTCAAAAGTAATAATTATTTTAAAAATTGGTACAGAAACTTTATCAATTAACTTTATTTAACAGAATCATGAACCATTGTAGTGTTTCCACCATTCCAATTGGTTAAAATATCGGTAGCAACTTGTGCGCCACTTCCTGCCGCAATGGTAAATTGAGATCTAAAACCTGCTAAAACACCAGCAACATACATATTGTTTGTTACTAAATGGTTTTCATTTCTTAATTGAAGTCTTTTTTTATCCTCAGGTAAATTTTCATGTGGCATTAAGTATTTTGTTAAACCTTCTATTTCAGTTAAATTAGATGTACCAACAGCAACCACTATTTTAGCAGCTTGATATCTTTTTTTATTGGTTGTTACCATTAAAGAATCTTTTAATTCAAGTATCTTATATACTTTTTCTTTTTCGATTATATGTATATGAGGATATAGTTCTTGTAATTGTAATTTACCGTTTTCTAAAATTTCTTTTCCTGTAGTATTAGGTTTTAAACCTAATACATTGTTAAATAATGCGTTATTTAAAGCAGATGATTTTTGATGTAGGATAATACCAATGGTTTTATCGTTTGCACATAGTTTATTTTGGGCAGAACCCAATACTAAAGCGCAAGACATACCTGCAACACCGCCGCCAATTATTAAAACATCGAATGCTTTCATATTTTATTGTTTATTGAATTAAACCTTGGATATTTGTAGCAAACAATTTTACTGCAATGGCTAATAAAATTACACCAAACACTTTACGAATTACGGCAATACCGCCTTTACCAAAAAATTCTTCTATTTTCTTTGAGAATTTTAAAACGCCATAAACAAAAATCATATTTATTATTATGGCAATAATAATATTAACATTTGCATATTCCGCTTTAAGCGAAAGAATAGTTGTCATTGTTCCTGCTCCTGCAATTAATGGGAATGCTAACGGTACAACACTTGCTGTTTCTGGAGTGTCATCTCTAAATAATTGTATGCCTAAAATCATTTCGAATGCTAAAAATAATAACACAAATGCTCCTGCAACTGCAAATGAATTTACATCTATACCTACTAAATTTAAAATTTCTTTACCTACAAATAAAAACGAAATCATAATAATTATAGCAACTATTGACGCTTTTTCTGATTGTATATGACCTACTTTTTGGCGTAAATCTACAATTATTGGTATGCTACCAATAATATCAATAACGGCAAATAAAACTAGGGTTGCTGTTAGTATTTCTTTTGGATCTATATTCATTTTTTAAGTTTTTATTTCTTTTAGGTAAAATTCTAACTAAAAAAACCCTACTTAATTTTAATTTAGTAGGGTTTTTATAAGTCATTGTATAATCTTAATTCCCTTTTATAACAATATTATCTATATTATATCCTGTTGTCGCATTTGGATCAGAACCTTCATATAAAAAAGCAATATTAATAGTTCCTTCAAGGCATGAAATATCTATAGGGTCAACCGCAGAAAAATTACCAAAACCACCTGATGGTCCGTTTGGTATGGTGGTATTTGTATCTAACCAAGTAGCTGTTTCTACATCATCTATAAAATCTGTTGAGACTAATATACTTAAGACTACACCACCATCAAAATTTGCTTGAATATCCAAATTTAATTTTTCATCTGTAGTAGCATCTAAATCAATAGAAGGTGATACCAGCCAAGTTTGTATATCTATTTCAGCAGATCTAAAACCTGAAACATCTACAAAATTATTACCATTATATTCACCTGCTTCAAATAGAGTACTTCCACATAAATTTACATTAACCCAACCCTCATTAACAAAACTATCAAACAATTCAAAATCTTCATTATAAATAGTTACATTACCATCAATTGTTGAGTTACAGTTTAGTACTTCTCTTATTTCAGGATCACACCTACCTTCTTCTCCGTTTTCAAAAATAATATTTGATATGCCATTTATTTTAAAAATATATTTTTCATTTCTAAAATCTCTAGCAAAAATACCATCAACAGATCCTTGTCCGCTAGGCAGATTTACCGATTTAAAATTAGCAAAACTACTAGTGCTTAGATTTATTACATAACAATTTACAGAACAGTTTCGTAATGCTCTTTCGCCTTGAAAACGATTACCAACTTCCGAGGCAAATGTTACTGGATTTTCTCCAAATACTGATTCTCTTGGGAACTGCATATCTATTAACCTAACAAAAATGTTTTCTATGGTATCATTCACATTAAAACCGTCAACTTCTTTTGGTGTAATTGTTGCAATTTCTAAAGTTCTAGCTATAACTGTATCTAATATATTAGGGTTAATTTTACTTACTTCTATTTCTCCACCACCATCAACTTCTGTTGGACCACCTATAGACAACACACCATTGTTAATACCTAAGAAAAGACCATTGGCATTAACTATAATTTTTCTACCAAACTCATAAATTGTATATAAAGGATTTTCATTTATCATTATTTTTATACCAATCGTTGGGTCTAAATTTACATCTTGAATGATTAGTTCTTCAAAGAAATTACCTGATTCATCACTACTAATTACATAACCAAAAAAAGGTGTTTCTTCTGTAAGTTCTAACGTTAATTCGCCATTTTGTATTTGTGACATTATAGTATTAACAACTTCATTAATTTCTGTTTGAGTTGGAGTGGCATCTAAATCTATTAAACCTTGATTATCTGCTTCACGACTTAAAACATCGGTAATAAAACTACTCATAGATGATGCTGTTTGCCCATCTATAATAGTATCAATTACTTCTGGTGCAAAAGTATCTTCATCTTCACATGAAGATAAAAAAGTTATTGTGAAAAATAACAGTATGTATTTATATAATTTAATTGTTTTCATAATTTATGTTTTTAATTACCTGTTATTTCTATATTATCTATATGGTATCTTGTGGTTGCTGTTGGGTCTGAACCTTTGTATAAAAAAGCAATATTTATTTCGCCATCTAAACAAGAAATATTAGTTGGTTCAACCGATTCAAAATCACCAAAACCACCAGATGGTCCGCCTGGAATTATTGTTTCTAATTCTACCCAATTTGCTGTAGTAACATCTCCAGTAAAATTGGTAGAAGCCATTACTTTTAAAATATTTCCATTATCATAATTAACTTGTATATCAAAATTTAGCTCTTCACCCGTAGTATTATCCATATTTATAGTTGGCGTAACTAACCAACTTGTAATTACATCTTCACCTGAGTTAAAACCAGATATTTGTGCGTAAGAGTTGCCTTGATAATCACCTACAATCCAATCTGTATTTCCATCGCTTACATTAATACTTGTCCAGCCTTCAGCATTGTAACCGCTAAAAGATTCGAAATTTTCTTCAAAAATTGCAGATCCACCACCACTTTCACCTGTACATTGAAAAGGATCACATCTATCTCCATTAAAATTAATATCGGAAGGAAAATTTATATTTAAATTTAAAGTGTTTCCAAAGAAATTTTGTGATAAAACACCATGAATAACACCTCTACCTATTGGTAAGGTAAGTGATGTGAAATCAGAAAATGTACTTGTACTTAATATAATAGAACCTGAACTTTCTACGCAACTTTCTAAAAAACGTTCGCCATCAAATTCGTCTAAAATATTAGCAGCAAAAGTTGCTATTTCTGGGAAAATTTGATCTCTTTTAAATTGAAGGTCTTCTATGGCAACAAATTGATTTGTTGATAAAACTAAGTTTGGATCTGTTAAATCAATTAATTTAGGAATAATAGTACCCAATTCTGGAGATCTGATAATATATTCATCTAATAATGATTCTGATATTTTTTCTAAACGACCATTACTATCTAAAACTCCTAATGTTAGTAAACCATTTGCTACACTTATAGATAAACCATCTAGTTTTATAAAAACTTTACGGCCTAATACAAATTTAGTAAATAACGGATTTACATTTACATTAATTTTAATTCCAAAAGTTGGGTTTTCTAATTTATCTTGAATTATTAATTCTTCAAAAAAGTTTCCTGCTTCATCGCTAGAAATTACATACCCAGAAATATAATTTCCTGTTTCATCAAAAGTTACTGGGATGATATTGAATCTGTCATCAAAAATGTCTATATACTCATTAATAGTAATAACATTACCTCCAGATACAGTCTCAGTATTACCATTATTTTCGTTAAACAATTGCCCTGCAATAGCGTTCATATTAATAATGTTTTCATCTGCTATATTAGGATCCACAATAGTTAAATCTGGTGTATCAAAATCATCTTTTCCATCATCTATACATGATGTTATAAAAAGCATCGCTAATAAAAGAACGACAATACTACTTAATTTTATGTTTTTCATGTTTTTCATATTTTAAAATCTGTAATAAAGGTTTACAAAATAAGTTGTTCCGTTTCCGAAGAAATATCTATTTCCAAAAACTTCGCCATATTCTCTAGATTTATCTTCTAATAAATTTCTGTAATTAGAATTTCTAGACTGCTCAAAACCTCCAGTTTTATATTCTTTATCTAATACATTATTAATTGTAGCGAAGAAACCAAATGTATTACCGTTTACTCGCCATGATTTACCACCAACTATATTTACTAATACATAACTATCAAATTTTTCTTGTTTTAATAAATCTCTTGCTATATCTTCGTCATAATCATTAAATGGTAATCCATCAAAATCGCTAGTAAAATTAGCAGATCGGTTTAATTGACTTACACCAATGTAAGCATTATTATAATAATTGGTTGTTAGACCAACATTCCAAAAAGTTGGATCTCTATATTCCAACCCAAATTGAACTGCTGTTTCTGGTCCAGAACCTAAGTGATAGTTTTCTAATTTTGTTGTACCATCACCAAAAGTTAATGCACCATCAAAATCATCACTTGTTAAATATAAATTAGGATTATTAGCATAAGTATATTGACCCAAAGAAGCTGCCGCTTTTAAGTTTAATGTTGGTACAATTTGATATTCAATACCAAGTTCTAAACCCATATTCTCTTTTTCGATATTGGTTAATACTTGTTGTACAAATGCGTTTCCTTCACCAAAACCTTGACCTGATAAATTTTCCGTAAAGAAAAACCCTATATCGGTAGCATCTTCTGTATAAGAATAGAAACCAGTTATTTTTGCCTTTACTTTTGGAGACCTTAAAATATAACTTATATCGGCACTTTTTATTGCTTCCGCTTCTAACCCAACAATAATATTATTATTTTGTCTGGAATTATTAAACGTATTTCTGATTGTTGGTGCTTTAGTTAGGTATGCAGCGTTAAAATTAATTAAATGACGACCAGATAATTTATATGTTGCACCACCTTTTACGCCATAAGTAGTAAAATCTACTTCTTCACTTTTACCTAAAGAATTATTTAAAAAACTTCCATTTTGATACAAACCTGTTCTTTGATATGTTGTATTAGTTAGGTTAGCGCCTAAAAAGAAATCTACCTTATTATAATTAAATTGTGCTTGAGCAAATGCAGACATTACGTTTGAATCTATCTCAAAGTTATATTTATAACGATCGCCTTCACCAACTATTCTATTTCTATTTAATAAATCACTTTGTGCAATATCACCAACTGTAGTATCTGACCCTTCTTCTGCAAAGAAATCTACATCTAAATAACCTGTACCGCCAAGTAAATCATTAATCTCCGCATAATTTTCACTTTTTAATGTGTTGTAAGAAAAATTTGCGTTAAGCGTAATGTTATCGGTTAAAGCAGAGTTTAAAATAGTATTAAAGGTTATGCTAGTATCTTCATTAATATCTTCTTGTAATACGTAAATAGAGTTTTCTGAATTTTGATTTGCTTCATAAAAATCACTCCAATTTACTTGACCATTTCTGATAAATTCTCGTTCAGAAGTAAATGCCTCTTGAAAATCACCAGGTGTTGGATTCGGAAAACGCAAAGCATAACTTGGCAACCTTTGATAGTAGTTTCCGAAAGGGTTTCTAGCACCTCCAGGGAATGTTTCTTGACCATTTACTACCGACAAACGAGTACCGCCATTATCAATACGTGTATTGCCTATTGTACCAAACTGATAAGCAACATTAGTATTTAAGGTCGTTTTTTTATTAATATTCCAAAAGTGATTTAACATAAAAACTGGCTCTTCGATTTCTCTTAATCTAGAGTTTCTGTTTTTACCAGCTTGTTTTCCCCAATTAGGATTGTATTTTATACCTTTTAAATCTTTTGCTTCTTGTGTAATAGAAGTTGCTCTACCTCTACGGTTTGGTGTATAAAAAGAGGTGAAGTTTAAACTATGTTTGTCATTTAATTTTTTTTCTACAGATAATGCAATCGAATTTGCATTATAACTTGTACCATCTTTATAACCTTCATCACCATATCTTCTACCAATAGTAATAGAATATGCCCAATTATTTGCTAATAAGCCTGAATTATATGATGCAAGAACTCTACCTGTATAACTTCTGTTAGAATTAGCATACGATATTTGACCACCTTTTCTATATTCAGATGCTCTCATTATTATATTTGTAGTTCCTGCAATGCCACCAAATGTATATTCAGATGCTGATATACCTTCTGAAAAAACACGGTTTCGCTGTGCATCATTAATACCACCCCAATCTGACCATTGTGGTCTACCGTTAAATTGCTTATTCATTTCAATACCGTTAATTAACACTTTTCCGTTTTCAGAACCTAAACCTCTTGGTCTAAAAAAAGTTGCACTAAAATCGAAAGCTGCTGCTCTTTGAAAAACGGTTCTACCTGATGATAATAAACCCGCAACATTATCTGCTCCGCCATTATCATCACCTTGATCTAACTCATCATCGGATAATGAGATTGTACTTTGGTCAATTTCTTCTGCAAAATCTTCAAAAAGAGAAATTTCTCCTAAATCGATTGTTTTGTCAGAAATTTTTACAGGAAATTGTTGTGTTTCAAATCCAGAAGATTGAATTTTAACAATTTGATTTCCGTTAGGGACATTTTTCAACACAAAAGTACCATTAGTGACAGTTTTCTGCGAAAGTGATGTTCCGACAATAGATATCATTACATCGGCCATTGCTTTTTCAGTTTCAGAATTTACAATTTTACCTTTTACGGTTTGTTGTGCAAACATTCCAAAAACTGAACATATACCAAGTAAGGATACAATAATATATTTTTTCATATTTATAAATTAAATAATTTGATTTTGTTAAACTTTGCAAAAGTACTATATTTAATATGTCTATTTTGTTAAATTTTAATTTAATATTAACAATTTAATGACTTATTTATCTGTATTTTAAAACATTTTACCTTTTGGTATGAATATTGTTTTTAAATTTGCAATCTTACAATTACAATTTAATCTTAAAAATAAATAAATGAAATTCTTTAAAATTATTCTATTTGCTATTATCTTTATTGGTTTTAATGGCTTTGCTCAAAAAAATGATAAGCAATATCAAATTAGAACCATCGCTTTTTACAATTTAGAAAACTTGTTTGATACCATAAACGACCCAACTAAATTAGATGAAAGAAGTCCTATTATGGATATGAAAGCAAAAAATAGAGCAAAAGCATATTGGGCTAAAATTGACAATATGGCAAAGGTTATTTCTGAAATTGGTGTTAAAAAATCAAAAACAAGTCCTGCTATAATTGGTGTTTGTGAGATTGAAAATAGAGCAGTTTTAGAAGATTTAATTGCGCATGATAAATTAAAGAAGAAACATTATGGTATTATTCATTACGAATCTCCTGACGAAAGAGGAATTGATGTTGCTTTATTATACCAAAAAAGATATTTTAAACCTATAGATCATAAATCATATACTTTAGATATTCTTAATCAAAATGGTAAACGAAATGACACTAGAGATCAATTATTAGTTACAGGTATGTTAGATGGCGAAATCATTCATTTAATTGTAAATCATTGGCCTTCAAGAAGTGGTGGAGAACAAAGAAGTAGACCTGGTAGAGAAAAAGCCGCAGCATTAAATGTAAAGATTATTGAAGATTTAAAAGAACAATATCCAAATCCTAAAGTAATTATTATGGGCGATTTAAATGATGACCCTATTAATACCAGTGTTAAAAAGGTTTTAGGTGCAAAAAGCAAAAAAGCAGGTTTAAAAGATGGTGATATATATAACCCAATGGCGGATATGTTTAGAAGAGGTTTAAGCACTTTAGGTTATCGTGATAATATTAATTTATTTGACCAAATTATGCTAACATCACCATTAATTACAACTAAAAAAGATTTTTCAAATTACAAATTATATAAAGCAAATATTTTTAATCCTAGATATTTAACCAATAAAAAAGGTAGATGGAAAGGTTATTCGTATAGATCTTGGTCTAATGGCACTTTTACTGGCGGTTATAGTGATCATTATCCTGTTTATGTATATTTAATTAAAGAGAAGAAATAGTTTTTACTACAAGTAAATTTTCAACCTTCAAGCATTAATATTTATAGAAATATTAATGCTTGAAGGTTTTAAACAACAATATTTTATTTTTCAATTATAAAATAAAATCATTTTAAAATTAGAATTTATTTGAAAATGCTTTTTTAAATTTACAAATCCACTCTTTTATTTTCGTAATTTAGCAACTAATTTAACCAACTAAAAATAATATTATGATGACAATGATGCATTCTTTTTGGGCATATTTAGTACTAATCCTTTTAGTAGTTATTGTACTGAAAGCAATAACCAGTTTCAAAAAAGAATTTAAAGATATCGATTTACGTTTAGCACTTTTTACTTTAATTGTTTCACATATTCAATTAATATTAGGTTTAGGAGTTTATTTTTCTTCGCCTGCATTTAAAAGTTTAAAAACAAATGGCATGAAAGGTATGGATAGCGCTACAAGATTATTAGCAGTAGAACATCCATTAATGATGATAATCGCTATTATTTTAATAACTATAGGTTACTCTAAACACAAAAAGAAAACTACAGACGAAAGTAAATTTAAAACAATTGCTCTTTTCTACGGAATTGCACTTATCTTAGTTTTATCTAGAATTCCTTGGGGTCAGTGGTTTTAGTTTTTTAAAAACTTCTTGAAAATTAAGGACGAATCTGTTAATAACTGAATATGATAAAGACCTTTTTGTAGTTGACCTATATTTATTGATTCTTTATATTTAGTTGTGAAAAGTAACTTTCCATCCATGGAATAAATCCGTATTTTATTGATTTTTAAATTATTAGATGAAATGTATAATATATCTGAACTTGGATTTGGAAATATATTAATAGTTTGAATAGTGTTATCAGAAACTCCTACGGTAACACTATTTATAATACCAATACCATCTAAATCGAAACCTCCAGAAATAAAATTAGTGGGATATGGGTCATTTACAATATTATCTAAACTATCATGAGTAGCATAAGTAGGATTGATAGTACCAACAACATCAATTAATTTTATATAATTAATGTTATCTAGATTTACAGTAGTTCCGTTTACTAGTTCTAATAAATCATCTAAATCGAATGGTGTTCCATACGGATGAATATATTTTCCTGCAAAATTACCTACGTATCGAGCATTCATATATTCAAAACCTCCTATTTGAATATCTGACGGAATTTCGGTAACTGATGGAAATCGAACATATTCAACACCATCTGTACTTACTTCTACAAATGCCAATTCTAAAAAAGCCGTTTCTGAACCTTCTTCTTCAAAAAAAGCATTTTCGAAAACTACAAAATCAAATCCATTACCATTTATTATTACACTATCAAACGACAATACTGCTTGTCCGCCATCTCCTAAACTAACAATATTAGGTGTGTTACCAATGGCATTTACAGCTTCGCCAAATGTAACAAAACCACCTGCTTGATTAGCAATATCTTTATAGCCTCTTGTTATAGTTACATTAGTTGCCCAATTAGTAATACTTAAATCGTCTTTATGTATTGCTATCGAACCTTCAAAACCTACTTGTGGCGGAAAAGATTGTGCTTTTAAATTAATTATAAATACAAATAATATAGTCGAAATTATGGTTTGTTTACACATACTATTTAATAATTAACTTTCTTAAAATACTTGTGTTTTCCCCTTCGATTTTAATAAAATAAATACCTTGGTTACTATTATTAAAATTGATTTTTTCTGTTTCTAAACAATTTTCTTTTCTAAAAATAACTTTTCCGTTAAGGTCAGAAATACTAATATTAGCATTTAATACATTCGTTATGTTAATCCTATTTTTAGTTGGATTAGGGTAAATACTAATATTGTTTTCTAACAAAACGTCCTGATTACCTAATGTTTCTGTAAAAACTATATCGTCTAAACCAAAATAAAAAGGTGTGAAATCATCTAATGTTTCTAATTGAAATTTTAAACCGCTTACGTTACCTAAACTACTTAAATCAATTATGGTCCAATCTTCAATAATATATGCATTACCGTTAGTGAAATCTGCTAAATTAAATTCTACGGTTTCTCCTAAAGTACCATCGTCAAAAACAGCAGTAATTATTAATTTTAAAAAATCTCCTGCAACGTATGTTCCAGTTCCAGAACCATCTGTTCCGTTCATATAATGGTATGTCCAAACACCATTTGCAACCATAATTGAAGAAATATTAACTGTTTCGTTAAAAGTCATGGTGTCTCCAAAAGTAAAAACAAAACCATAATTAGAGGATCCGTTTGCACCGCCACCAGCAGATGAATATGCAGAGTAATTGGTAAAACTTGCTGTAACTAAATCTGTTTGATTTGAATACGCAAAACCGCTCCAAAAATCAAATGTACCTGTATTTGTATAATCAACATAAAAATTTGCAATATCTTCGGAATACGTAATATGTTGTGATTCTCCACTGCCTGTATAATCTGTTGATCCGTTATAAAAACCAGATTCTGGAACTGTTAAAGTTTCAAAGTTTATTGTTGTTTGTGCGTAAAATAAGTTTGTAATGCATGCAATACTGATGAATACTATTTTTTTCATTATTTAAAGTTGTTATAAAAACTAAGGAACAATGAAAGATAGACACACAAGATTGTCATACCTCTACTTTTTTCCCGAAAGTTTTTGGTTAATATAAAATAGGCAGGTATTCTGACTCATTCCGTATCTTAAGTGCCTTCCCATTTTATTACAAAACAGTGGCGTAAATACTCAAAACGTTGAAACTTACAGCAGCGGGAACTGTTACCGAATTTCACGGTATTCCCTTTTAAAGCAATATTGCTCACCTAAATTCGATGCGAATTTAGGTGAAATAAATATATTTATGTGGAAATTATTTTAAATTTTGATTTTAAAAAAAATACTAATATATAATTAATTGTAAATAAGTAAATTAAATCTAACAATACTGTGAGTTTCAAAAAAACAATCAAGAAAGTAAAAAGAAAACTTAAAGTTTAGTATAAATAATTACTTTTTGTAAAAAAAATCCAATCTTTAAAATAAAGATTGGATTTTTATAATATTGGTAATCTATATACTAACCTTCACAACTAGTACATTCTTTTTTCTGCTTAAACTTTTGCGCAGCATTCATACTATGTTGATAATACATTGATTTAACACCAGATTTCCATGCTTGTACATAAATATTATTAACGTCTTTTACTGGCATGTCAGGATGTACCATTACGTTTATAGATTGTGCTTGATCAATATGACTTTGTCGAACTCCTGCTTGATAAACTATTGCTAATTGATCTAATTCTGCAAACGTTTTGAAAACTTCTTTTTCTTGTTCGGATAAAAAGTTTAAATGCTGTACAGAACCATCACGATCTCTAATACTTCGCCAAGTATCTTTAGTATTTTCTCCTTTTTCTTCTAATAATGTTACTAAAAACGGATTTTTAATAGTAGTCTTAATTTTAGCAATGTCTTTTACATAACAGTTAGACCAAATTGGTTCGATACCTTGAGAAACTTGTCCTAAAATAAATGCAGATGAAGTTGTAGGAGCAATAGCATTTAATGTTGTATTACGTCTTCCGTAACCTTTTAAAATTGCTGGTTCGCCATATATTTCTGCCATCTCTTTAGATGCATTATACGATTTTTCTTTTATAATTTTAAATATTTCATTATTTAACATAAAGGCTTCTTCGCTTTCAAACGGAATCATTTTAGATTGCAATAACGAATGCCAACCTAAAGCACCTAAACCTAATGCTCTGTTGTCTTTTGCAAAATTATATGCTTTCTCCATAAAAATGAAGGTTAATCTATCATCACGATCTGTAGAATCTTTATAAACTTCTAATTTAGTGATGAATTCTTCCATTACAGCATCTAAGAAATACGTTAATGTTTCTACTGCATCAGTATCTTTCCACTGGTCATAATGTAATAAATTAACCGAAGATAAACAGCAAACAAAAGACCAATCTTCATTTGATGGTAACATGATTTCCGTACATAAATTACTACCATGAATGGTTAGATTTTTATCTTTATAAACATCTACAGTACCATTATTTGCGTGATCACTAAAGAAAACATACGGATAACCAATTTCTGTTCTGCGTTGTAATACTTTTGCCCAAATGGTTCTTTTTTCATTATCGCCATCAATCATTTCTTGCATCCATCTATCACTTACGGTTACGCCATGTGTTAATTCTTGGATCGCATTACCTTCGGTACCAATTTCTAAAAATTCTTTAATATCTGCATGGTCGATTGGTAAGTATGGTGCAAAACGTCCACGTCTTACAGAACCTTGACTTACAATATCTACCATTTTTTCAAATAATTGCATGATATGAACCGAACCTGATGATGTGCCATTATTTTTAACCTCAGCACCTCTTGGTCTTATTTTACCAAAAAAACCAGATGTTCCACCACCTAATTTTGACATCATACCTACTTCAGATTGTGTGTATAAAATATCACCCATATCATCTGCTATACAAGAACCAAAACAACTTATTGGCAAACCTCTTCTTTTACCAAAATTTGACCAAACTGGTGATGCTAATGAATAATAACCTGCTGCCATGTAACCATAAAATTTGTCAGCAAAACCTTCCTTTTTTAAGATGTTTTCCGCATGCTGCGCAATCTCCATAATTCTTCCCTCTGGTGTTATTCCATCGGTTAGATAACCTGATTCTAAAAATTTACGGCTATTCTCTGTTAACCAAGTAATTTCTGGTTGTTCTTTCTCCATTTGCTTTCTAGCGTTATTTCTTGCTTGTACTAATCTATCATGGTCAGAGATAGCTACATTTTTTTGTTTGGTTACGTTTTCGTTCATGTGTCGTTAAGGGGTTTTACTATTAAAACAAGTCGTCGCTAGTTATACTTTTTGTTCTTTTACTATAATTGATAGATCTTTTTACAAAGAAATCACCATGTTTTGTACCAATAATCTCATCATCAAACCATTCTGTTTCTTCTAATAATTTTTCATCTATTTGAAATATTTTACTAATACCAATACTTTCTAAAGAATTATTAAAACGATTTTTGATAAATTCATTAATAACATTTTTTGGTAAAAAGTCTAATTCACCATCTTGAAAAATCCAATCTATAATTTTACTTTCCGATTCAAATGCTTCTTTACAGGTTTCTTGAATCATTTTATTATAATCAGCATCAAACCAATCTGGATTTTCTTTTTTAATAATATTAATTAAATCGATACCAAAATCACCATGAATTTGTTCTTCTTTTGAAGTTGCTTCTACCACATTAGAAATACCTTTAAATAAATTTTTATGCTTATTAAAAGCCATAATAATTAAAAATTGCGAAAACAAAGAAACGTGTTCTATAAAAAGAGAAAATAATAAAATGGATTCTGCATATTCTTTATTATCGTCACTTTTAGAATTTTTTAAAGCGCTTTCTAAATATTGAATTCGCCTCATTATTACAGGTTTCTTTTTTATTTTTTTAAATTCATCGTTTAAACCTAAAATTTCTAATAAATGTGAATATGCATCTTGATGACGTACTTCGCTTTCAGAAAATGTTGCACCAACCGAACCAATTTCTGGTTTAGGCATTTTGTTATAAATATCTCCCCAAAATGATTTTACGGCAACTTCTATTTGAGAAATTGCTAACATGGTGTTTTTTAAAGCATTTCTTTCTGAATCTGTCAATGCTGTTTTATAATCTTGAATGTCACTTGTAAAATTAAATTCGGTATGAATCCAATACGAATGTCTAATAGCATCTACATAGTCGTTTAATTCTGGATATTCATAAGGTTTTAAACTAATTCGTTTTTCAAAAATATTAGTTTGCCTGTGTCTTGCTTGTTCATTTCTATAAAGAATATATGCTTTTGCAACATTTCTAAATGGGCTATCCATTAATTTTTCTTCCACAATATCTTGTACTTGCTCTACTGTTGGAATATAGTTTACATCTTTTAATTTACGCTCTAATAAAGCACCAATAACAATTTTAGAAATCATAATCGCATCATCTCTATCACCATTATCAACAGATAACATTGCTTTTTCAATTGCATTTGTGATTTTTTCTAACACAAACGGATTCGTTTCGTAATCTCTTTTTATTATTTGAGTAATTTTCATGATACTAACTATTTTTAAAGCGAATATTTTATACAGATACTTTTGAACACCAGATTAAAACACCTAAAGGTTATATTTAAAAGTTGTTTTTAAAAAATAAAATTTTTAAGGGTAATTTCTTCTGTAATTTTAGAAGTAATTGGTCTTTACAAAGAAAGAGAATTTAGCTTAAAAATAAAAGTTATAGTTATAAACAATACAAGAGTAGTTTTTAACAAATTTGATTTTTTGTGATTTTTTTAAAAAAATTGATGAGTTTTAATTAACTAACTATCAGTTTGTTACAAGATGTGTCATTGCTTGCAAGTTGATTTTATTACTATTACAATAGAGCGCCTAAAATTTAAAAAATAATTTTTTAATTCATCGAAAATTTTGTGTTATTAAAAATAGACAAAAAAAATAACAATTATTTTTACAATACTTGTCGGTAATTCATTACATCAAAATAATATCAAATTGCGCATCAATAATTAAATCATGATTTCAATAAGGTATCTAAAAAGTGACTAAAGTTCATTCGCAATTAATAAAATTTATTAAATAAAAAATGCCACAAAAAATGTGGCATTTAATATTGATTATAAGTTTAAAACTATTTATTTTTTCACTACTATTTTTGTAGTATAATTTACCTGTTTGTTTTGCAAAGTAAAAAAGTAAATACCAGTTGTTAAGTTTTTTAAATTAAAATTAAAAGTAGTATTATTTGTTAGATTAATTTGTTCAGATAACACATTAATACCTATTTGATTAAATATTTTTACATCAAAATTAGAATAGTTTACAGAGTTAATATCTAAATTTAAAATACCGTTATTTGGGTTTGGGTATAAATTAAAATTAATACCATTAGCAATATCATTAACTCCTAAAGTTTCTTCCACTTCAATAGTTTGTGTAGCAAAATTTTCACAACCATTTTCGTCTGTATAAGCATACGTAATTACATAAACACCTATTCCAACAGTAGTTGGGTCAAAAGAATCACCTATTACACCATTACCAGAATAGTTTCCTCCTAAAGGTAAACCGCCAGTAAGTTCAAATGCAACCGTACTATCATTTACATTTTCAAAACTTGCTAAAGTTACTTCTGGTAAAGCATTTACTTGAATAGTTTGTGTTGCTGAATTTTCACAACCATTTTCATTTTCATATGTATAAACGATTGTATGAATCCCTATTCCTGCTACAACAGGATCAAAATTACCATCAATCACTCCATTACCCGAATAAATTCCATTAACTGGCTCTCCACCAGTTAATGCAAAAGGCAATACATCAAAACAAACAGCATCTAAATTTGGTAATGTTACTGTTGGTAATGGGTTAATTATTACGCCTGATTCTGATACTAAACTATTACTACATTCATTTACAGCATTCACCAATATTACTGCTACGCCATTAAAATTAGCATCCCAATTTACAGTAGCAATATTATCTGTTCCAGAAATTATACCTGCGGATGAAGGTTCTATAGTCCATAAATAAGATAACGCTCCAATAATTGTGTTTGTTGTATACGTTGAATTTACAGCGTCTTGACATAATTCTGTTGGACCTTCTGGATTGTTTGGTACTTCTAAAATTGTTATTATTGAAATAGAAACTTGACTAGTTATTTCTTCAACACCATCATTAACTGTTAGTACATAATTGGTATTTACAATTGGAGACACTATAGGGTTTTCTTCCGACGAAATAAAACCTACTGGATCAGAAACCCAAGAAAAAGTATAGTTACCAGTTCCTCCATTTGGATTTGCATGTAAAATGGTTTCAGAACCTAAACATATTTCTGAATCATCTACTGTCGCAGTTGTATTTAAACTAGAATCTTCTACAACATGTAAGGTTATTGGCACAGTTACTTGTGGTGCATCTGTTGCATTACTATTTACTGTAATAATTGCCGTATAATCACCTAAAACTAAATCGGCTGAATCAAAATTTACATTTACATCTTCTGATGTTCCTGGTAATAATGTACCGCTAAATGTGCCTAAACCAAGCCAAGAATTTACATTTATTGTATAATCTTCTACTTCACCATAGGCAGTTGTACCACAAGAACTACCACAATCGCCACCACCCCATTTTAATCTAATTCTCATAATAGTTTCTCCACCTAAGGCTTCACTTGGTACATTAATACTATAATTATAAGTACCTCCTAATCCTATTTCAGCAACACATACTGGGTTTTCATTTGCATCTTCAAAATCATCATCTTGATTCCAATCTATCCAAACGCCAATATCATCTGCTGCATACACGCTCCCTATAGTTATGGTCATTGGGTACGTATTACCAGCGTCTACATCTGTAGACATTGCTGAATAATCGGTATAATTATCTGCTCCTGTACCTAAATTAGAAATGCTACCAAATTCTACACCTGTTATATATTCATCGGATCCACCACTTGCACTACAATACACATCTGGGTTTAATGGTGATGCACTTGTAATTTCAGTATCTATATTATAAGTCAATTCTAATTCACCAGTATTTGTTATCGTTAAAAATTGAACCGACGTTTCATTAGTTAATAAGGTTTCTGTTAATGAATTTGGATTTACGGAAACATTAGGATTACCCCATTGAATGCTTCCATTTGCACCACTTGATTCTCCGTCATCATGTAAAGCTGTCACGCTGTAATTATAAACTCCAAAAGTTGGCAAGTTATCTGCATAAAAAAAATCTATTGTTGTGCCTATTTCTATTCCATCTCTATAAATTACAAAGTTCAAAAATGTTGTAGCGCCTTCAAAATCCCAAGTTAAATTTGTTTGACCAGTTGCTTCTGTTAAAGCAATTTGCAGATTAGTTGGTTTAACTCTTGTATTAGTTTCGTAAGGAGAAACAAATGTTTGTACGTAACCATTTCTATTATCTGGCCATGCTGGATAAACCAAACCGCCTCTAGCAGAAATACTTAAATAATCACCCATATAACCAGTAGCTAAACCTGCAATTGGTTGTGGTGTAAAAGCAACATCACTTATTCTAAAATCTTCCCAAGTAACGCCTGCATCGTAAGAATTTGCTACCCAAGTTTCTACTTGTGTTGCACTTACATTTCTATCGTCATAAAAAATAACACTCAAAACACCAGATTCAGGATCACTTGTAATCCATGGAAAATATGCTTCTTTACCATTTAAAAATGCGCCTTGATTTATCTTTATAGCAGTTTCCCAATTAGTTCCGCCATCGGTTGATTTTAACATATAAACACTTTTATTAGTACCTGTATTTACACCTGGCGTACCAATATTTGTCCATACTACATAAATATTACCATTATCTGCACCGCCACTAATATCTGTAGTCATTACAGGAAATGAGTTTACCCTTTGGTTTTTTAATACGCCTGTATCTCTAATACCTTTAATATTATTGTGAATTCTTATTGCTGGTGAAAAAGTTGCGCCACCATCGATTGATTTTGCAAAACCAATAGCATTTTCGGTTAGTGCGCCACCATCGTAAATTGCCCAAGTTGCATATACTTCACCATTTGGTCCCGAACTTATATTTACACCATGACAAAAATTACCTGCATTTACAGCGGAACTTATGTTAATTGGCGAACTATAAGATAAACCGTCATCTATAGAACGTACAAAAAATATCTCGTTACCTATATTAAAATCTACCCAAGCATTATATAAATTACCTTCGTGAGGACTGCTTGGACTATTATCTATCCATAAATGGTTTTTGTCTAATATTGTTCCGCCTGTTGGAGCAGCTGCAATAACACTAGTCCAATTTACACCATCATCAGAATAAGAAACTCCTTGCCCGCTATTGTTATGTATAAAACCAATGTATTGTCTACCAGATAAACTAATAACCGCTGCTGGATCACCACTATTAGAACCGCCAGCACCTTGCACACTTCCGCCCCAAGTTACACCAAAATCTTCGGTACTTAAATAACTTGTACCGAACAAACCACCTACAGAACTTCCGCTCCAACTAGTTGAATTATTAGAATTTAAAACTTTAGAATTATCTGTTGGGTTTACAAAAATAGAAACTTCACTTTGCGTATCGTTACCTGTATTACTTACAGGAACGTCTGGTGAATCTGCCATTCTATTAACAGAACTGATTTTTGTTCCTTTATAAATCGCTTTTTCTGGTTTGGTGTTTGGTTGTACTGGCACTAAACCTTTTTTTGCCATTTCTCTCCAATAACCCATATTATCGACTCTATAATCGATTAATGGTTTTTCTTTTTGTTTTTTGTCTTGCGCTAAAACATTTAGAGTTAAAAATGAAAAAGTTAAAACGAATACTAGTACTAATGATTTTTTCATGATATAAATTTAAAACGTGTAAAAGTAATTAAAATATTAATGGCAACTTTAGCAATAATATTTATTTTGGTTTTTGTTTAAACACTTTTCTCTTTAAATACCCTACAAACATTATTAAAATAATCTTAAGGCAAGTTATTATGATTAAGTACCAATAAAAAAATGTATCTTTATACTTATATAAGCTATAAAGTAAGAAAAAGAGAAGGATAAAGCATTTAAACTTAGTTTAGATGCTTTTTTATTTTTAGTAGCATAACTTTAAATCACTCCTAATTAAAGAACGTTTTATATTTTTCATACATTTGTCGTTATGATTCAGATTGGTAAAACTTTAGTGTCCGAAGAAATAATAGAAAAAGAATTTGTGTGTAATCTTTCTGCCTGTAAAGGGCAATGTTGTATTGATGGCGATGCTGGAGCACCTTTAGAGGAAAAAGAATTACAAATAATGCGAGATATTTACCCTAAAGTAAAACCTTTTATGCGTAAAGAAGGTATTATAGAAATCGAAAAACAAGGTGTTTATACTACTAATGAAAATAATGAGCATGAAACGCCTTTAATAAATAATGCAGATTGTGCTTTCGTAATTTACGACGATAAAAAAGTGGCGCTTTGTGCTATAGAAGAAGCATATAATCAAGGGGAAATCGAATTTAAAAAACCTGTTTCTTGCCATTTATATCCTATTAGAGTACAAGATTATTCAGAATTTAGTGCCGTAAATTATAATAAATGGTCTATTTGCGATGACGCTTGTACTTTAGGTGCTGAATTACAAGTGCCAACTTATAAGTTTGTAAAACAAGCACTTGTTAGAAAGTTTGGCGAGGATTGGTATGAAGAATTAGAAAAATTTGCGGAAAATTATAATAAGTAAATTTACAAAACAACAACTGTAACTAAAGTTACCTTATAAGTTGTATGAAATTAGTCCTTTTGTAGTCTAAATAAATAAAAATGACAGAAACATTAAATAAAGAAGCTTTTTTAGAAAAAGTATTCAATTACGAAAAAAATAGCGAATGGAAATTTGAAGGTGATTTACCTTGTATTATAGATTTTTATGCCGATTGGTGCGGCCCATGCAAAATGCTTGCGCCTATGTTAGAAGTTTTATCGGAAGAATATAAAGGAAAAGTAAATATTTATAAAATCAATACCGAAGTAGAACAAGAACTTGCTGCTGCTTTTGCTGTAAGAAGCATACCAACTCTATTATTTTGTAGAAAAGACGGACAACCAGAAATGGCGCAAGGTGCTTTACCAAAACATCAATTAGAAGAAGTTATTAAAGATTTTTTTGGTGTGGAGAAGTAAATTAATGTTCTCGCAAAGTCGCGAAGACGCCAAGTAATTTCTGCGTTAATCAGCGAAATCTGCGGGAACCTTTTTAAACCAAGTTATTCGCCACTAAATACTCCGCAATTTGTACTGCGTTTGTTGCTGCACCTTTTCGTAAATTATCGGAAACAATCCAACAATTTAAGGTTTTTTCTTGGGAATAATCTCTTCGGATTCTGCCCACAAAAACAGCATCTTTTCCTTTAGCATAAATAGGCATTGGATATTCGTTAAGTTTAGGATTATCTTGTACTGTAATTCCTTCGGTTTGATTTAAAATCTGTTTGATTTTTTCTACATCAAATTCTTTTTCAAATTGAATATTTACACTTTCACTATGTCCGCCAGCAGTCGGGATTCTAACACAGGTTGCAGTAATAGCAATAGTTTTATCATTTAATATTTTTTGTGTTTCTCTAACCAATTTCATTTCTTCTTTTGTGTAATCATTTTCTTCGAAATCATCGCAATGAGGTAAAGCGTTTTTGTGAATTGGATGTGGATATGCCATTTCTCCTACCACATTATTATATTCATTTTCAAGTTGTTGAACTGCTTTAATTCCAGTACCACTTATTGATTGATAAGTTGAAATAACCAATCTTTTTATTTGATATTCTTTATGTAATGGCGCTAATGTCAACACCATTTGTATGGTAGAACAATTAGGACTTGCAATAATTTTATCTTCTTTTGTAAGTGTATTTGCATTAATTTCTGGAACTACTAATTTTACATTTTCTTGCATGCGCCAAGCAGAAGAATTATCGATTACTGTTGTGCCAACCGCTACAAATTTCGGTGCCCATTCTAAAGATGTATTGCCGCCTGCAGAAAATATAGCAATAGCTGGTTTAAGATTAACTGCATCTTGTAAACCGATTACTTTATGTGTTTTTTGGTTAAACGAAAGTTCTTTTCCTACAGATTTTTCTGATGCCACTACTAATAATTCCGTTAACGGAAAATTGCGCTCTTCTAAAATTTGTAACATAACGGTTCCTACCATTCCTGTTGCGCCAATTACTGCTATTTTCATTCCCATCCTAACCTTCCCCAAAGGGAAGGAATTTATTTATTATTATTTTTTAATTTCACTTAAACCACTAAATTTTTACAAAGGTCGCAAAAAAGCATTAATTACTTTGCGTTCTTCTTTATTTTCTTTGCAACTTTGCGTGAAACACTAAACATTATGATTATTCTTTTTGAAAACAAACAATTTAAATATTCTTTTATTGCTAATAGAGATTATGAAAAAATAGAAAATTCCTTTTTAAAAAATACTTTAAAGGCATTAGATTATATGTCTAATAACGATTTGCTATTGCTAACCTATACTGACAAAGATTCTGGGCAAAAGAATAAATTTGATGTTATCGATATTTTAGTTGATGATACCGAAGAACCTGTTTACATAAAACAAGGCGATAAGAATCAATACAACCCAAATACTAATGTGATTTCGTTTTATGATACGCATGGTATTTCGTTTAGAAAAGATCATAAAAAACGATTTACTAGTAAAAATATGGGTCATAATAGTCCGATTTCTTTATTGGCGCACGAAATTATTCATTGTTTTCACGAATTATACGATGAACATAATTACCGAAAACGAAAATCAAACAAATCTACCAAAGGCAAAAAAGTAACACATACAGGTCATGATTTGTCTTTTACTAATAAAGAGGAAGAATTGGTGATTAGATTAACCAACCAAGTTGCTAGAAAATTAGGCGAAGATATTAGACGAAATTATGGTCGTGGTTATTTTAAAGTGAAAGATGTTTTATCGGTTGAAAAAGATGATATTGCTTGATTTTACAAATTAGACACAACTAACCTGTATTGGGACCTTATTAATATAAACGTTTGAATTAGTGCTGGATAAAAATACAATAATTTTTTGAGGTAAACAATTCACTTTGCAAATACAAAACCAACTCTGAGGCAAGCAATTTTCCAGCATTAAGTATATTTTTTGTTGTGCTTAGTCTTTATATTAAGTCCAATTACTACTTATTTGTACAAACATGTTTGAGTTGTTTGTGATAATCATACTTTATTTATTTTATTTCTAATTCATTTGTAAAATATTCTTTTTCTGAAAATGTACTTTCTGTAGAACAGAATGTTTTAAATTCTATACTTTTTTTAAAAAAGTTTTCATTAATTGGAATTCTTTTTAATATTCTCCATGAATTTGGTAAAATAGGCTCATATTCAGATCCTATTTCGATTGTTTCTCCTTGATAACTAATTGTTCTTACTAATTTATTAGTGAAAAAAAGTTCAAAATATTCAGGAAATGAATTTTTATTAAGTTGAGAATAATCAATATATTTAAAAGCATCTTTATTAATTCTAAAAAAATATGAAAGATGTTTTGCCATTACATTACCCTCATTCACTACAGCAATTATTAGTTCATATTTATATGTTCTAAGATTGCTTAAGGGTTTAATAAAACCTTGTCTCTTTTGAATATAAACTTGTTCTTTAATTATGGGTTTATTATATCTATTTATAAGTGTTTTTATTTCCCAATCATCCATTTTTATTGATTGGTATTGAAAACGTTT
>Ga0256834_1000238_pt1 | contig 39818 bp, 29 predicted proteins | sample 4281140metaG_FD_190536 | JGI IMG/M metagenome (GOLD analysis project Ga0256834, IMG submission 190536) | Hydrothermal vent microbial communities from East Pacific Rise, Pacific Ocean - 4281-140 | ecosystem: Environmental > Aquatic > Marine > Hydrothermal vents | place: Pacific Ocean: East...
GTTTGCTAATACAGCACTCATGAAAAATCCTGTTGCCCGGGCGAATTCCCGGATTACCCACCAAGCCACCTGTCTGCGCCATCCATTGCTGCCATTTGTGGCGCAAGTATACTCTGTCACAAGGTTTTTTTGAATACCGGGCAGTTTTTCCCCGCATAAAGTCAATCAATATCCCCAAAAAGCCCCACGCAAACACAAGCGGTGGCGGTGGTCGCTGACAAACACCGATCCGGATCGTGCATAAATGTAAATCAGGTTTCCTGTTTCTGAGTGGCTATTTTCCCAAATTTTAGCGTTTTTCAACAACCTGATAAAGTGCCTGGGAAGATTTGGCTAAATGGTTGGTTTGGAGTGATGATCAGACTGCCGCTTTCCACTATTATCTGGAAAGGACATTAGTCAGGGTGCCAATAACAGCACTTTTACCTGGCTGGGAACTATCTGGCAGCCAGGGGCATTGGTGCTATTTTGGAGGCTCATGCTGGTCAGTCTAGTCGCAGGTGCACAGCCCACCAATACGGTAAATGCCCCGGTAAGCTGGCGTGATGGACCCATCACTGTAGCTGAAGCAACACCAGTGGCTAACCCGGCATTGTCACCATTGGTCATGGGCACACTGGTCAACATATTGTGTGCTGGGGCACAAGAAAACAACACATGGTACACAGCCCCCACCGCCATGGGCGTGGCTGCAAGATTAGGGTAAGGTATCGGAACTGGCGCAGGCGCAGGGGGCGCAGGCGTCAGACAAACATCCGGAAACGCTGTACTCAAGCCCATCATCTGACAATTAGCAAACATTTTAATACTCCTTTTCTAACCAATGTGAACTTGCGAAGAATCTACCTTTACCAAATTCTTCCCCTTAATTAAAGTACACGGAGCCTGTACGCTAGCCAGCGAGCGAGCTTCCAGGTCGTAAACCTCCGTACGCACAGTTTCCGTCTTTTGAATATGGCGATAGCTATGATCAGCACTCACATGAGATCGCCCGGTCAAAAGTTCACGTATCCTGCACGTCATTCTCGCAAGGCTGCTGGTCACAAGTACATCTCTGCTGGTCAATTGCACTATCTTGCTAAACCAATTGACTCGAGAAACAACACCATGTAAACGACCTGCCTCAATCTCCAGAGACTCTTGTGTATGCAGAGACAGTCCTTGCGTGGCTTTGATAGATAAATGTCCGGCAAATTGCAATGTCGCTTTACTTCCAGATTCAGGTTGAGAGGTCTGTCGTTGCAGAATACTGGTTACATACAAGTCTTTATTCTCATCGCGAAACATACCTACCAGATCTCCCACCAAGGGTTCCATAAGGCAGGAAAATGCCTTATTGGCTGTATAAACGCGCCGTTCACTCTGCACATTCACATAGAGTGTACCTTCATCCAGATTCACAATCCGCCCAGCCAACCAATTTGCCTGCTGTTCGTGGCTACTCATTTTACTGTTATGTATTGCCAATTGGCTCATTACGATCCTCCTGAAATTACGGTGATGACCAATATTCCGCCCTGGCCAATTCCTCATCATCACCCAAAATGCTAGCGCCACCTGGAAACCGCACATGCTCCCGTAAGGCTAAATGAAATTTAGTTTGTTTCGTGCTAACCCCATCAAAGCATCCACCGCGTATGTCAGCATGGGAAAAATCCGCATATACCAGGCTGGCATCGGTAAAATCTGCTTCTACACATTGCGCCCGATGCAATATCACCTGCTCCAGGCAGGCTCCTCGAAAATTCGCACCCCGCAAATGGGCATCAGGCAACAGCGCCTGCAACAGATTGGCACCAGAAAAAATAGTGGCATCTGCCCGTACCTCCACCAGAACTGCCTGAGTCAAATCTGCTTGTGTAAAATCGGCTCCACCAAGTAGTGCGCCTTTAAAGCCACATTGCTGAAGCTGTGCGCCAGCAAAATTGACTTCTTGCATATCTGCTTCTGTAAACTGACTCAAGTTCAGATTCAAACCACTTAAATCTTGCCCTCTTAGCCGTGACAGGTGAAATATGCACTGCTGGAAAACCACATTTGACAGGATAGCGGTTTCAAGATTAGCCTGACTGAATACCGCCTTGACCAAGATGGAACCCGAAAAGTCCGCATTTTCAAGCTTACATTCAATCCAATTTGGTTGCTGCAACTCAGACTGTGAAAAAATCGCATGCTGCAAATCCGTTTTCACAAACGCGGCATTCTTCAGATCTGCACCCTGCCAGTTACTATGTTGCGCCTCACAGGAAACCAGCTTTACCGAATCTCCCTTGATATTTCTACACGAACTCTCCTGAAAACTGCATTCCTTGAAAGGAACCTGTTGAAGATCAGCCCCATCCAGAACTGCCCTGTCAAACTGACATTGAGATAAAACTAAACCGTTGAAACTGCTTTCCTGTAACTGGCCATCACGGAAATCCACTTCGTCACACAAGCCACCCCCGAATGTCACTCCCCGGAAATTTTGTCCCTGCAAAGAAACTTGCCGCACGGGTTCGCCTGCTTCCAACATTTTCAGGAATTTTTCCTTGCTAATCCGTTTCATGAGCTAGCGTTGGGTGGAAGCACACGAGGATAGATACGTGCTTTGGTATAAACTGCATCCGCTGCATTAGTGTACTTATCCGTATAAATTCGTGCGAGGTCAGCAGCATATAGATGAGTGCCCATTAAATTCGCCCCCTGTAAGCGTGCGTTCTGCAGCGAAGCTTCCATTAGGTCTGCCCCAGACAAGTCGGCTTCTTCCAGTCGAGCATTACGCAGACTGGCATTCTTCAATATGGCAGTACGTAGATCTGCCTGTCGCAGTTGACAGGCGGTAAAATCACACTGAATAGCATGTGCACCAGAAAAATTTGCACTCTGCAGCTGTGATTCCTGGGAAAAATAAGCCTGATCCAAATTAGCCCCGGCAAACACCGCAGCACTTAGGTCTACTTCACCAACCCACATTGACCGGGGCAGATTAGCGTTTGAAAAATCCATCTGCGGGTTTTTGATATTCACAAAAGTTACCCCCTCCCCATTGCACTCTTGCCAGAAAGAATTTTCAAACTGGCAATTGATGAATTGCACACCATCCATTCGCACACCCTGCAACAGGGAGTGACTCAAATTGCATTTAAGGAAACTTGCTTTCTGGAATTCTGCACCACGCAAATCACATTCACTCAGATCCAGCTCATACCATTGAGAGTTTTGAAAAACAGCATTCCGCAAAATTGTCTTGGTAAAAGTGGTCTGCTCCAGATTTGCTTTTATGAAATTCGCTTTCCGAGCATTCGCCCCTTGCAATTGCGCTTTGCCAAGATTGGCTTTGCCAAAATCACAATCTTGCAGGTTCGCCCCTCGCAGATCAGCATGTGCCAATACCGCATTAGTAAAGCAGGCTCCGGAAAGGTCAGCTCCACTCAAATCTGCTGCCTCCAGCAGAACATCTCGACAATTCACGCCGTTAAGGTTTATTCCTGACAGATCCGCACCGGTCAGATCGAGACCCTCCAGATCTTGGCCTTGCTGCAAGCGCTCCTCAACCAGGCTGCGTTGTTGCATGGCTTGTGCCCCTTTAGATCGAGGATAAGGTATTTGATGATGCGCCCCCATACGATAACCTTGCATCACCATGCGATCAACTTCATCCCACTGCTGATGCAGTGTTTTGTCCACCAGCATTTGCTGAATCTCTTCAACAGGGCCACCCAGTGCTCGCGTTTGTTCATCAGCAGTGCGCAAGGTTTGTAAGCTATCCTGTTTACAACTTTTTGGGGGACCTAGTTTTGCCCCAGCACCCTTACCCGCCATTTCGTCCTGTACCACTGAGAAATCCATTCCCAAAGTTTCAAATACCTTTTCCGCCTCACGTTCTTTCTCTTCTCTAAATGCTTTGGCTTCTTTATCTGTTTGTTCAGCATCTACTTTAATTTTACGTAAGAAAGGACCTAATTCAGGCAATGGAGGAAAAACAAGAGGTGGCGGTAGATGCTCAGGCGGCGCATGTTCATCAGGATCAAGGCCATGCTCAGCAACTTCTGCTCTGGCTTCCTTCATTTTGCCATCGGTTCTGCGTCTGAGCCGCGCTCCCAGAGAGTCTGGGTCAGCTGGTTGATTCAAATCTGGCAATCCATCCAATAAACCATCATAAGCCATACCCTCGGGCGCCAATGGGGATTCATCTAGAGATGACAGATTCCCATCATCCTTATCCATCCATTTCATCAGTGTTTTCTGGTAATGATTTACTGATCGAGGCCTGGATAAATGTTCAAAACCTGTCATCAATAATTCGATATCGCTGGCATCATCTGTTGCAGTTTTACATTGGGCCTGCCATATCATGATCAGTGAACCCGCTTCAGGTAAAAACACCAAGCTCCGCAAGGTTGTAGAGAGATCACGCAACTGATTTTCTTCTTTTTTAAATTTCACCAAAACCCGTGCACCAACACCCGGCAACCGATTACTGATGTGAGGAAAATTGCTGCTGAGGTTGATCAGGTCAAAAGATTCATCCCCCTTAAATGATGCTTGTAACTGCTGATCGGGCATAGCGGTATTGAAGACCGCCCAATCAGCATCCTTGGGCATACCTGGATAATCGGTTTTCAACCAATCATCGCCATAGGTGCCTGTCAATTTTTGACGGTGTGGGTGCATGATATCCAATTGCCCAAATATAGCTGGATGATTTGCGCTGGCTTCGGGGTTCCAGGGTTGCGACAACAATTCAATTTTGGGCAACTCCACAAGGCCATTCTGTGCGCTGGAAGGGTGCCCCATACCCAATGGGTTCTCTAGATAGTCAAACCCACCGTAAGCATTCTCAGGTATGATCGCCACGGGTTCCACTGGATCCCGTGTGCGAAAGCTGCCTTCCTCCACCAACCTCCTTCCAAAAGCGCGTCCTTTCTTCACAAGCCCAGCCACACGAATTCCAAAATCCATATAGGCTAACTGACTACCATTTTTTGCAGGATAAACATTACCGTATAATAAATATTCGCTACGATTTCTAGGTATGGACTCCTCGGTAAATCCCGGTGCATATTTGGCCAGCATCGGCCAAAGGCTTTGTTCAGAACCAAGGCGAACCTCACCTACCAAGGGGATATGGGTTAAAACGGAGACCCCCAGATAATATTGACGTTGATGTTCGATACAACGTGAAAGCACGCTGGAGAAAATGGGTTTAATGGTACGCATGTGGGAATGTCATTTGATAATGTGCAATGCGTCTGAGCTCACTTCAATAATTGCCTGGCTCATGGAGAAACCAACTACTGCCATTTGCACATTGACCGCGGAAACATCCAAATTTCCGACTTTAACAGTCATGTCTTCAGCACTATTGGTGAGAATTTTGAACTCTTGCGCCACACCAGTTCCTTCTACTTTTACTGGAGTATACTGATATATGTTTCCATAAGTTTGTGTCAACGTGCCACCGAGCTTGGTAAAAAAATTATCGATCACTTTGGTTCCACCTGGCGCGACCAGCGTATAGCCGCCTAATGCAGTCAGGGTCATTGCAGCTGGCGTCGTGATATTGATACCCCCTGCAGCCGTTTGGGAATACGTACCACCGACTATATCAGTCTGGTTAGCCCCGATGGTATTAGTTTGACTTGCAGCGATAGTGGTAGTCTGGCTCGCACCTACCTGAAGGCTGTCACCCGCTCCCACTGTCTTACTCCTGCTTGCGCCAATGATAATATCTTCATTAGCACCTACCGCTTCCGTGCGGTTAACCCCGATAGTGATGTCTTCGTTATTAGCGACGGTTTCCGTCCGGTCATTACCAATGTCGATAGTTTCGTCATGCCCGACTACCTCAGTCCGGTCATGCCCTATGCTGGTGGTTTCATTATTCTCTACGATATTGCGCTGATTCTTTTCTGCATGGATATAGACTTGCTCCTTTCCCATTTTATCTTCAAAGCGAATTTCGTTAAAATTACTGCCACTGCCTCCTTTTGAGCTGCGGCTTTTTATCCCGCTTTGGGTTTTGTTGGCGGGCAGATCATAGGGCGGCACCTGGTCGCCGTTATACACGCGACCCGTAACAATAGGACGATCCGGATCACCTTCCAGAAATTCAACAATGACTTCCTGTCCGATACGTGGAAGATGAATTCCACCCCAATTCTTACCCGCCCAAATTTGTGAAACCCGCACCCAGCAGGAAGAATTTTCATCAGATTTGCCGTACCGATCCCAGTGAAACTGAAGTTTCACCCGGCCATATTCATCGGTATAGATTTCTTCTCCACTGGGCCCTACTACAATAGCTGTTTGCGGCCCCTGAACCATGGGCTTGAATGTACTACGTTGTGGACGAAAAACAGTCGTACTTTCAATGACTGAAAAGGTGTTGGAATAAGTCGTTCCGCCGTTTGACTCCTGCGACTCATAGCCGTCGTTATATAGTTGCTGGCTGGTAGAAACCACCAGGTATTCCCTGTTTTGATCTTCACGAGGATAGTCTTTCAGTGTAAATAGTCCTCCGCTCATCATTCCTCGGGCACCACTCCCAGCATGCACTTGCTCATACTGTGACTGTACCGCCTCGATACGCGTGCGCGCATAAGTATTGCCATCCCCCGTTTCCACGTACTCCCCAGGGTAATCATAGATTTCATAATCTGCTTTATCATGGCTGCGAATAATACTTGAATCCGTATCCAGAACTGCTTTCGGTCGCTTAAAGTCAAAATCATCCTGAGCAAAAACACCCGGCTGAATCTGTTTAGATACTAACCAACTCGAAATATGTTCTTCTTTACCAACATAAGCGTCATTGGCCTGGTGGTATGGGATAGTGTCATAAAGAGGTATTGGATCATGAGCATTAATCGAATCAGCAAGCACCAGAGTATGTTTTCCATCCTCATGTTTGAAGTAATAATAAATGCCTTCCTGCTCCATCAATCGACTGACGAAGTTAAAATCGGTTTCCCGGTACTGGACACAGTATTCCCAAGTGCGATAGCTGGCACTTAACTTGTCTTCAAAGTCGGTGAAACCAAGGTCCCGAAAAACGGCTTTGATAATATCTGGAACCGTTTGCTCCTGAAAAATCCGGCAATCAGAGGTTCGCGTCAAAAACCACAACCAGGGTTTCACAGTGGCCGTATAGACTGCAAAACTCCCCGAATTTACTGACTGAGAAAAATGCGTGACATAGCCATTGTAGAAGCGTTTCCCATCATTTTTTATGTCCAGCCGAACAGTAACCTGTTTGGCAAGCAGATCTTCGAACTTGATATCTTCCTGCTCGCTTAACAAAGTTAACTCGATACTGAACAGTCGCCCCAGCTCTTCTACCACTTGCATATCCTGCAGCAGAAAAACATCAGCGCCCAATGGGGTTTTTATCTCCGCTTCGCGGGTTACTTGTGTAAAGCCCATAGTAGTTAAACCTTTATATTCAAGAAGCTAAAATAATAATGGGGCAAAATGCATTAAAAACTTAGTAGGTTTTATACCACATACACCCTTTTTAGGTTAGGTGAATATTACCCAAACCTGCACAAAATTAAATAATAGTCCATTTTTGGAAATAGCAAAATATGCGTTAGGTTCCTGGTATTTTGAACATTGGATGGGATTTATAAGTACCTGCGAGTTTTTCCTCCATAGTCTGCCACTCGGTATAAGCAAAGTACTTCTGTTCGTAATCATGATACTGCTTCCAAAGAGCAACATGAACTTGCTGAACTTTAGAGCTTGTTGCATTACCCACAAGTTTAATAGCGAGTATTTTTAGAAGGAAAGTGGCTTTTAATTTATCCGCTTCCTTTCGCCGACTACCTTTCTGTTTATTAACTAGATCTCTATTATCAATATCTTTGTGGATTGAATGCAACAATACGAGTTGGCCAAGTACCGCCACAAACTTGTTATATCGGGTTAAATCCTTTGTTGACATCATTTTTAATTTCAGTTCATCTAATAATTTTTTGCTAATCTCATCAGTTGTCTTTCTAATAAGATCATCAGAGATTAGCTTTCTTAGAGACTTTGGGCTGGTCATTTTAATTTGAAGTTTACCGGTAGAGCCAAGCGACAAAGATGTATCTGGAAAGGCCGAGATGATTTTTTGGTAAGTTTTTCTAAACTCTATAACCTTAAGGTAACTAGCATGAGCTTTCATGGCCGATATATATATATCAGCGGGCTTCTTTGTACGAATATTCGGGAATGGACCACTAGAAATTGAATTGAACCCGACAGGCCCACGAAAACGATTGGCACTGCACACCTGTACAGCTAAAGGCGAAAAGCGTGAAGTACGCGAGTCCCTGCCAAATAAGTAGTCAAAATCACTCATCTTCAAAAGATAACATCGATATCATTATTGTCCGATTAAATTGAAGGCTCTTCCCCTGATCAGGTGGGTAGCTGTCATCTAACTATGCCCTCAGGGTCAAGATCAAGGCCACCAAGGCGGAAATATATTGCATTGACGAACCACTCCTTGTTGTGAAATCCTCAGCTGCGAACCTTGATCATTTTGATTCGACTGTTGAGTCCTTCCGCCGGGCCATTACTGACCTTCTGTACAATTGCATTCCGTATGCCCCACAAGTGCTCCTTGATAGCCTTGGCCACGCGCTTGACCGGTTCCAGGCGGCTACGCACTGCCCAGAATAGCCACTGCCATCAGCCTTTAGACCCATGTCTTGCCGGCGTTCAGAACCTGTACAACCAGGATGCACTTGTATTGACAGGTGTCCAGGTGTCGCCACTTACGCTGTCGTGAATCATAGCCTGGTGGAACCTTTCCGCAGGTCGGACAACAATGCTCGGCTCCTTCCTCCTGCTCAACATGGACGGCCACTCCCCCGCTGACAAGTCCAGCTCTATGTCAGATGCTTTCCAGGGACTCTCAATACCCAATATTTGGGCGTATAGGTCTTTGTCTTTCATAGTGGTTACGATAATCTACCCACTCCGTTTGGGGAAGAGCCGTTTATAGGCACCTAAACCATGTGCGGAATACATTTATAGGCTCATTTACTCACTAAACTGGTAATAAAACTGCCCGTCTTTAACCGAGATTTGAATTTCCTTAATGGATTTACCATTCATCATATTTGTCAGGTATGCGTGGCTCACCGCCGGTAATACAGTATTGGTTAAAATTGCATCCACGACCCGCGCACCGCTTTCCAGTTCAGTGCAACGCTCAAGGATCAGCTTGACTACATCTTCATCGTATACGAAAGGTATATCGTGGTTTTCACGGATACGTTTTTCCACTCGTCCCAACTGTAGTTCTATGATTGCTTTAAGTATGTCATCGCCAAGCGGGTAGTAAGGTATGGTGACCAGGCGCCCCAGTAGTGCAGGAGGAAATACCTTTAGCAACGGCTCCCGCAGTGCTTTTGCAATACCGTCTGGTTCTGGTATTAGCTCAGGATCTTTACACATATTCATGATCAGATCAGTGCCAGCGTTGGAGGTGAGCAAGATGATGGTATTTTTGAAATCGATGTAGCGTCCTTCTGCATCCTCCATCCAGCCTTTGTCAAACACCTGGAAGAAAATCTCATGCACATCTGGATGTGCTTTTTCTACTTCATCCAGCAATACCACGCTGTAAGGACGACGGCGTACCGCCTCGGTGAGTATGCCTCCTTCACCATAACCAACATAACCTGGTGGCGAGCCTTTCAGGGTTGATACCGAGTGAGCTTCCTGATATTCGCTCATATTGATGGTAATAATATTTTCTTCACCACCATACAGAGCCTCAGCTAATGCGAGACCAGTTTCAGTCTTACCTACACCGGATGGGCCAGCCAGCAGGAACACACCAATTGGTTTACCCGGATTGTCCAGATTAGCCCTTGATGTTTGCACCCTGCGTGCAATCATATCCAGTGCATGCCGCTGTCCAATTACCCGCTGGTTAAGCCTATCACCCAGTTTAAGTACCGCCTCTATTTCATTTTTGACCATGCGACCGACAGGAATACCCGTCCAGTCCGCAACAACCGATGCTACCGCCTGTGCATCTGCCGTAGGTAACATCAGCGGATGGTCGCCCTGCAAGTCGGCAAGCTCTATTTGCAGCGCTTTTAATGTTATCAGTAATGCCTGCCGCTCTTCACCAGTGAGCGGTGTTTCCTCACTATTTTCACCAGTTGGCCCTGTGTCTACACTGGTGCTTTCAACTGCTTCATCGGCCTGTTTTTCGAGTTCAGACTCTGTCCCTTCGACCTTGTTCACCACACCGCGCAGTTTTGCTCGATGTGTGAGGATATCCTCCACCAGTGCTTTTTCCTGCTCCCAGCGGACGTTCAGCTCGCCCATGCGTTGCTGTTCTATTTCCAACTTCTTTTCCACACACTGCTGCCGACCTTCGATATCGATACCTACTGTTTTTTCACGTGTGATGATGCCGCTTTCAACAGTCAGGGCATCGATAAGGCGTTGACAGTCTTCGACCTCAGCTGGCGTTGCATGCTGACTGACCGCAACCCGTGCACAGGCGGTATCCAGTACACTGACCGATTTATCCGGCAACTGTCGATCCGGGATATAACGATGTGACAATTTAACTGCATCTTCCAGCGCCTCATCGAGCACCAGTACCTGATGATGTTTTTCCATCACCGAGGCCATACCCCGCATCATCAGGATTGCTTTGTCCTCGCTGGGTTCGTCTATTTGCACTACCTGAAAGCGCCGGGTCAGAGCCGGATCTTTCTCGAAATATTTTTTGTATTCTGACCAGGTGGTTGCAGCCACTGTACGTAGCGTGCCACGGGCAAGTGCCGGTTTTAGCAGATTAGCCGCATCACCGGTGCCAGCTGCACCACCCGCGCCGATCAGCGTATGTGCTTCATCAATGAACAGAATGATGGGTTTTTCCGATGCCTGTACTTCTTCAATAACCTGGCGCAGGCGGTTCTCAAACTCGCCCTTCATGCTGGCACCTGCCTGTAGCAGCCCCATGTCCAGTGTTCTGACCGAGACATCACGTAGTGGTGGTGGTACATCACCGGATGCAATGCGCTGGGCAAAGCCTTCAACCACTGCGGTCTTGCCCACCCCGGCTTCACCGGTCAGTATCGGGTTGTTCTGCCTCCGACGCATCAGGATATCTATGATCTGGCGTATCTCGGCATCTCTGCCGACGATGGGATCAAGATCTCCCTTGCGCGCAACTTCGGTCAGGTCGACGGAAAACTTTGCCAACGCCTGCCCCTTGCCCATCTGGGCGGGGGCCATCGCACCATTTGCCTCGCCCGGCTCTGTGCCACCCCCGAGATTGGTGCCATCTTGTGCGGCCATCGCCTGTTCCGGTGATCCGGAAACGATGGCATCAAATTCATTCACCAGTGAATCGGCATTTATTTTGCCGAATTCTGAAGAGATCGCTTGCAAGGCACGGCGCAGAGCGGGTGTCTTGACCAGACCTACCAGCAGATGCCCGCTACGAACCTTGCTCTCGGAATACACCAGACTGGAGTACAACCAAGCCTGTTCCACCGCCTCTTCTACATGTGTGGAAAGATCAGATATTGATGTCGCACCCTGGGGAAGCCGATCCAGCGACTCAGTGAAATCTCTTGCCAGAGCCGAAGGATTAAGCTCAAAACGCTTGATGACTTTGTGCAAGTCAGAATCTTGTAGCTGCAAAATCTGATGCAACCAGTGCACCAGCTCCACATAGGGGTTACCACGCATTTTACAAAATACGGTGGCGCTTTCGATGGCCTTGTATCCCAGGTTATTCAGCTTGCCAAACAGTGCAGTGCGGCTAATACCGGTCATTTCTATCTTCCTTTGGTTAGGGAGCCTTGAATCTATTCATGAACCCCTAAATCTTGTGTCCAAAATATCCAGCTTCTGCGTTACAAATATTCGCAATAACTCACTATTACATACAATCCACGCCTTGAATCTGAATCTTTTAAATCACAACTTACTTTGCCCAGAATAGATCAGAGGCTCCTTAATTCAGCTGCATAATTCTCTACCAGTAAATATAGCTCATTTGCGTCATTGTTGCGTTTTTCTGTCGGTAGCCAGCTAGTCCAGCCCAGGCGTACCTGCTCACCCAGGCGGGCTGGTGGCACCTGCTGTTTTTCCAAAACCAGGTTTAGATCCCAGGTAAATTCCAGGCCAATATAATTTCTGACAACATCCCTGAGTATCCGTAGCTTGTTTCCAGACGGTAACATCCGCTGGTAATCCTTAAAGTCTATCGGCCCCAGTTGCACGGTAAACTTGTGCTGGCACTGCCAGCTACGAGTACCACACACGGCGGAAACGCCCAACTGGCCTGTATCTTCATCGTCATCGAGATAACAGTAGCTCTCCGTCGGAATATCTAGCCATTCTCCCACCAACTCCCTGATCTTCACCGTAATATGGAAATAGTTCTGCAACATGGAAGCCAGACCATGGGCATGTTTAGTATGCCCGCCCAGATAGGCTGAAAAGTGTAGCTTTGCCGCATCAGGCATCGCGTCACGTCGTCGCAACGCTGGAGGCGCAAGGCCGCATAGAGCGCCCACGTAAAAGGCAAACCGATCATCTTCAGGGCGGTCAAAATGAACCGTTGGTTCCTTGTCTGCCCAGGCTCGATAGAACAGGCTAAGCAACCGATGGTGAAACATATCCAGGAATTCAGCCGGCACCGGATCCCTGGCATTGAGTTTGCGTTGACGAATATATTCTGTGAGGTGCAGGGGAAGCGGTCCGTTGGGACCCAGCAACCCCATAAAGTACACCTGCAACAACGGTGCTTCCTGCCGCTGCTGAAAGGAAGCCAGGGTAGAGGATGCAAACCGCAAGCTGGGACGCTGCCCCAGCCGCACTGGATCATCTGCAGGCCGCAGGGATTTGCCCAGACGAGGTGCATCTCTGTGCATACATTCGATCTGGCGCATGGCTTCAAAGAAGCCAAAACGATAAGGCTCATCACCCATCGCCTGCAGCAAAGCTATATCAGCGTTCTGGTTCCTGTCCTTACCGGCCATACCATGATCCCACCGCGTTCCAGGGTATTAACCCTGGTTTGGGTAAAGCTGTTTATAGATACGTATTTACTGAAGAATCGCTCCAGCACGGCTCCAAGTAAAAATGCGCCTGCCCCCTGAAATGCCGATTCATCGAAAAGGATACTGATTTCCACTCCTCGCCCAAATGCCATCGGACCATCCACGGGGATTCTTCGCACGATCTGTTTGCTTTCAAGTCCATGTAATCCTTCAATCTGTTTGCGAATACCTGGCTCTGAAAAATCGCCATACAGGCTGAGCAGCTCCCTTAATGCCCTGGCGGCTGCATCCTGGTCTTCACCCAGTATGCTCAAATAATTCAACGAAAGATGGCTGATCAGTCGCCATGCATACTCACCCACGGGTGCTCCTGCTCGCGGGTCAGTAAATCCCGTCAGGCTGCGTACTCCATTAACGGGTGCTCCAACCTCCAGGTTGAATTCAGGTACTGCCTGCCCAGAGAGTAAAAATTGCGACAACCCCCGATTGGTACAAAGCACATCCACACCCAATTGTTTCAAGTCCCCGTTGTAGGGTGCCTCCTCGGCATCTACCAAAGAGATGAAGACCTCATTGCCCAGGTATGGAGTCACTTTTCCGCTGATGGTGTTTTTGACTGACTCCAGAGTGGGGCGACGCTCAATAGTAAAGTAGGCGCTTTCACCGCCAAGCATGCCATCTTCTACCGAATAAAATGGGTGGAATTCCTGTTCGACCGCAGAGCTGCTGCCATAGCCGGTTACTTTGTTCAAAGCATAGACTTCGTAATCCCGGGGTCGGGTTCGATCCACGATCAGCTGATGATCGGTACTACGATGGGACAGACGAATCCGATCCGCACGTTTTGGAAACAAGTTGATCGCGGGTGTGCAGTTAAGTGCAAAATTGTCACGATCCAGCAAGCCTTCGAGTTCATCCTGTTCCTTATCCAGCAGGATAACAATCTCGAGCGCGGTATCCTCACTACGCTTAACCGCAGACAATAAATTATTCAACTCGAAAAACAGGAAGCGTTGCGGCAGACAGAAGTATTCCTGTAACAATCGATAACCCTGAAAGGATTGATGACCATATGGCAGCAACGCCTGTTCATCATCAAACCCGAGCGCCTTCAGGCTTCTTCGTGGAAGTTCCTGGCACCATGCCGGACTACTTCCTGGTGGCTGCACGACAACGGCCTGAGCATGTCCAATGATCAACTCATAGGCCTGCGCTGGCAGTTCACCACCACCTTTGAGAAACAGCGCAAGTTTGTCCAGTTTCAAATCCTGAAATTTTATATCCACAACAGTTTCCAGACGTAAACGTATGGCTGATCTCACCTTACGAGATTGTCTGTTACTGTAGGCAGTTGCTTCGCCACGGGTAAGGTAGTCCACATTCGCGATGCTGATTGGCCACAACATCACATCATGCGCCGTGCGGAATTTACAGTTCACATGCCCCTTGATCGCCAGACTGGCAAACAGCTCAGTGTGTCGGGGCAACAAAAATCCGTCCTCAGTCACACCACCATTGAGGTCAGGCTCAAACTGGGCGATAGTCATGGCGGGTATTGGCGCAAGGCAATGCGGATAGACCATCTCCAGCAGATGCTGAGTGAAGCGAGGGAATTCTGCCTCAAGCTTTAGCTGCACCCGTGCAGTAAGAAAAGCAAACCCTTCCAGCAAACGCTCTACATAGGGATCTGCACAGCCTGTGGAACCCAGATCCAGACGCCCGGCTATTTTGGGGTATCGTTCGGCGAACTCCACGCCCATCTCACGGATGAAACGAAGTTCCTGGTTATAGTGTTCAAGAAACCTGGAATCCATGTAGCGCTACGTCTACACTTCGTGGAGCGACATGCTACCGTTCTCGAGTTCGATCTCGGTACGTAGGCGCAGGTGAATAGGAACCGGTTCAGACCACATCTCGCTGGTAATCTCAAAAGTCAGCGCGTTGTGATCCATCGTCGACTGGTCAGCCAGCAAACGCACTTTGATGGTACGGCGCATCAGGCGAGGTTCAAAGTTCATGATAGCTTCCTTTATCAGCCGCTCCATCACCTTGATATCGACGCTGCTGGCGGTTACTCCGGCAAAATCTGGCATACCAAAATTGAGTACTGATTTTTCCACTTCAGGGTATGCTGCCAACTGATCAGCTGGTGAATAGCTGTGTGCATTGAGCAGCCAGTCGAGATCCCGCTTCACGCAATCCCGGATTTCCTGCAAAGATCCAATCGAAGAGGTCAGAAACAGGTACTGCGCACGTTCAGTTTTGAGTTCTTCCAGAAGCTCCGTGTGATAATTTTGTTTCTCATCATCCAGCTCACCCCGAGGGAAATCAGCCAGTTTCTTTTCGAGGTTTTTTAGCTTATCCCGCGACAGATCAATGGCGGCATTCAAAGGGTCATCATCGGTAAGACGATCCAGCAATGAGGGCAATAAACGTTCCTTCGCCATCGAGTTAGTCGCCTAAATCATTACCCAGGCGTATCAGCCGGGTATTCAGGATGGAATGCTCTTCCTCGTTGGTAGCCAGCAGGCGCGGACCATAGCCAACAAAAAAATCTGTAGCCTCTTCTTTCCACTCAGTTCTTCTTGACAGCACCACCTGTGAGTCATCAAATCGATAAGAATCTGGATAACGCGTTGGAATCAAACCATAGCTCTCGCCACCATTCAGCCATTTAAAATGCGCCGGCAGCCATACCAGATCCCGCAGGTCTTCCGGTGGCTCAATGAGGATGGAGCCTACATTCTGGAAAGGAATCCACATGTAGCGACCTTCGATGACCGCTTCGAGTACAGGACCCAGTCGCGGATCAGCATCAGCAACCCAGGTAAATGCCTGCCCATCAACTTCACCCGCAGTGGCAGGTGCCGCCTCAAAGGCTTGCGCACGCAAATAGGCTGCCTCCTGATTATGTCCCTGCGCTGACAGTTTCAGCGCCTGAATCAGCAGCGCCACCCATGCCTGAGGTTCACCAAAAACAACCGGTTCCTTTTCACCCTGGAATACGGATTCACGAAAGGCCTCAGCATTGAGCACTTGACTGTACATCACCTTCATCGCAATGGCAGAATGATCCATCTCTGCGGCGACACTTAACTGGGTCATAGCACGATCCCAGTCACCCAATAGTGCCAGTAGCTGAAACAAAAATATCCGCAACCTGACATCAGAAGGGTCATGACGTATTTGCTCCTGCAATAGTTGCAGGGCGGTGTTTAAATCACCTTGTTTGAGCATTTCTTCAGCTGTCATCATAACTTAAAGCCTGGCAATCAATCGGCAATATGCCGATTGATTGCCACTGAGGCCATTAACCCTGCTTGTTCTCTTCCAGAATCCAGGTACGATCCACTGCCGCTCCAGGTTCGCCCTTCTGATTAACTGGCGTGTATTCCCATTTGATTTCGCCGTAGGCAAAAGACACCTGCTCATCGGGTCTTATTTCACCTGAGTTCGATGAGCCACCCGATGACACCGAGCTAACGATAACATCTTTCAACTCATACTTCATGAAGGTGTGTTTGTCTTTGGTGGCAAGACAAAATTCGATTTCCACCTTTGAAATGTGCTTGCCATTGCAGCAATAAAGATTGATATCTGGCGTGGCCTTGTCCAGGCTTTTTTGGACGCTAAATTCCCCAAATTCAGCACGGCCACCAGTACGGCCACCAGTGCGACTCGCGCCAGACACGGGTTGGCTTACACCATGGGAATAACCCTGTATCTCTATCCAATCCCCGTGTTTATCATCGGTACTCTCACCATCAATCCCTTCAATTTTACAAAACATATCAACTGACATAATCTTTTTCTCCTTTAGTTAATAACTATAATTTAAGTTTATGCGGTTTTCTGAGATGGAAGCTTCGATACCAGTCTCAGCGAAACAGTCAGCCCTTCCAGCTGATAGTGCGGACGCAGGAAGAACTTGGCACTGTAATAACCAGGATCCCCCTCTACATCCTCTACTACAACCTCTGCCGCAGCCAGAGGCTTACGTGCTTTATCTTCTTCAGAGGCGGTCGATGGACTAGGTTCTACATATTGGTTAATCCATTTATTAAGCCACTTCTCCATGTCTTCACGCTCCTTGAAGGAACCAACCTTATCTCTAACAATCGACTTCAAATAATGGGCAAAACGCGAGATTGCGAACAGGTAAGGCAGCCTTGCCGAAAGATTGGCATTGGCTGTCGCATCCGGGTCATCATACTCTGCTGGCTTCTGTAATGATTGTGCGCCGATAAACGCCGCAAAATCGGAATTTTTCTTGTGCAGCAAAGGCATGAAACCTGCTTTTGCCAGTTCTGCTTCACGCCGGTCACTGATGGCAATTTCGGTTGGGCATTTCATATCCACACCACCATCATCGGTCGGGAAGGTGTGTGTCGGTAAACCTTCTACTGCGCCACCGGATTCGATACCGCGAATACGCGAACACCAACCATACAGCTTAAACGCCCGATTGATATTCACACCCATTGCATAGGCTGAGTTCGCCCAGCCATATTTTGTGTGATCCGACCCTTCCACGTCTTCCTCAAAAGCAAACTCTTCCACCGGGTCGGTGGCAGCGCCATAAGGGAGCCGTGCGAGAAAGCGTGGCATGGCAAGGCCGATATAACGGGAATCTTCTGATTCACGCAATGATCGCCAAGCTGCATATTCCGGCGTCTGGAATATCTTGGTAAGATCACGCGGATCGGCGAGTTCCTGCCAGCTTTCCATGTTCATAATCTTCGGTGAAACACCGCTAATAAACGGGGCGTGCGCCGCCGCCGCAACCTGTGCAATACCATTCAGCATTTCCACATCTTGTGGACTTTGGTCGAAAGAATAATCACCAACCAGGCAACCATAAGGCTCACCACCAAACTGTCCGTATTCATGCTCATAAATCTTTTTAAAGACCGGGCTCTGATCCCAGGCTGTTCCTTTGAATTTCCTCAAGGTCTTCTGTAGCTCTTTCTTGGAAATGTTCATTACCCGGATCTTCAGGGTTTCATCCATTTCGGTGTTATTCACCAGGTAACCCAGACCCCGCCAGGCGCTCTCCAGTTGCTGAAAGTCCTCGTGATGCATTATGAGGTTCAACTGCTCGGACATGCGTTTATCAATTTCCGCGATCATCGACTCAATGGAACGAATAGCATCGTCTGAGATCAGACTGCTTTCTGCCAACGCCTGTTCAGCCAAAGTTTTTACCGCATTGACGACCGCCTCCTGCGCTCGGTCAGATTTTGGTTTGAACTCTTTTTGCAACAATGAAGAAAATGCATCTGCTTCAAGTACCGTTGTTGTTGCCTGGGTTTCTGTTGCCTTTTTTGCATCAGCCATTGTTCTAGCCCTCCTCCTGCTCGCTGGTGTCGTTTTCTAAATCTTCCGGTTTGGGCGATGCCGCCAAAGCCTGAAGTAATGATGGATCATTCAATGCCTTGGTGATCAGGTCTTCTGCACCCGCCTTGCCATCCATATAAGTCATTAGATTTGCCAATTGGGTTCTGGCCTGCAACAGTTTGTTCAACGAGTCAACCTTTCTAGCGACGGCTGCTGGAGAAAAGTCATCCATACTTTCAAAGGTTATATCCACGCTAAGATTGCCTTCACCGGATAGTGTATTGGGTATACGAAATGCGGTGCGCGGCTTCATTGCCTTCATCCGGTCATCGAAGTTGTCCACATCAATTTCCAGGAAGTCCCTGTCCGCAACGGGTTCGAGTGCTTCTTCCGGTTTTCCAGAAAGATCTGCCATGACCCCCATAACAAAAGGCAACTGAATCTTTTTTTCTGCACCGTAGAGTTCTACGTCATATTCTATCTGTACTCTAGGCGCTCTGTTTCTGGCAATAAATTTTTGACTACTGGATTTTGCCATCGGTCATTCTCCTGTTAGGGTTATTTTTTAATAATCTCAATATTTCCTAGATCCATCTTCAATAGAGCCTTAACAGGCCGTACGCCACACAAAGACGTGCGGCCATTTTCAATAGCCATAAGTCATTGAAAATGGAGGAAAGACAAAATCACATTTTTGTCTTTCTGGGTTGAAAAAAGCCATGGAAGGATTTTTTCAACCCCCTACTTAATTGGCGTCATCTTTATCCAGGCCAAAAATATTGTTGGCCTGATCAATACCATCCGGTGCTAGATCGGCTAGTATCTGTTTGAAGTCCTTGTTTAACAGCCGACGAGCACGTTGCAGCATGAAAGGTATGGGGCTGGATGGATCACTACGATCAAAATATTCGCATATTGTATCCAGAGCTCTTGCTACGTCCTGCCGGTTGTTGATGCCATACATCTGTGTCGGAGGATTGGCCTCGCCTGCTTCCTCAACAACACCACCTTCTGCCTTCCCGCCACGCTTGCGAACTTCTTCTACAAGCACCTCCTGTAGCTCCTTGAGCAGCGCCACCAAGCCAGAGAAATCAGGCGCATCTACTTCACCCACTTTTTCCTTAGTCAGCATCCAAATTGCTTCCGCTTCCTTTAATCCCCGGGTGGCTGCTTTACTGTACTCTTCCAGCACTTCCAGATCGGTATCCATGAATGCGGCATCTATTTGTGACTCATTTGGCTGCTCACGATCATCGGCCTCGGCATCTGATGATCTGTTCCTCGCTGCATTGATTTGGCGCAGGGAAAAACGCCCCATGACCTTTGAATCTGTTAGCGGTGTGTTGCGCAGCGGATCAAGAAAGGAGGCTTTATCTGACAGTGTCGAAAGGACATTCATGCGCAATACAGGATACTCATCATCTTCATCCTTAACCGGATGAACACAATCCCAGTATTCAGTCAGTAACCCATGAACCAATTGCAAACCCTGGCTGGCTCCTTCCAGGCCATCGATATGTAATGAAGCCCGGGAGAGAAACACTCCCACCTGAATATCGCGAGTTCGCTCCAGTGCCTGTAGCGACTTGCTTTTGACAGATCGCCAGTCAGCTGCCTCACCTGGCGCGACTGAATCACCTATAGCGCGCTCCTGCACACCTTCCGCACCTTGCCCAATTTCAAGCAACAAGGGGTCATATTCCAAATTTTCCCCACAGGGCTGGTCAGCTGACACCTCTTCCAGAAATCGGCTAAATTCAAACTCAGCCAAGATAACCCCCGTTTGATTTTCTACTCATTCGCCGCGACATAACCCTTGATGATTTTTCCAAAAAACACTAAACACACAACAACCGTCTCAGAGCCATCAGCCCCTTCCTGTAATTCATTACCCAATACTTTTTTTATTTTATTATCTATACTAATGTATAAGGTATAGCACAGTCGCCAGAAAAGTGACATAAATATTAGCCTAGCATTTAACTGCTGAGTTATGATCAACTGCGAAGCGCCATAAGCAAATTATCTGTATAAATGGATCTATGTTAAGGAAAGAAATGAGTTTATCGCTAATCGTCACTTCATACAGGGGAGAGCCACCACTACAGCCGATATCGCTGGTATTGGAGCGGCAAAGCACCCGTATTGGCAGAGCCAACGACAATAACCTGGTGCTGCCAGACCCCGAAAAATATGTTTCCAGCCACCATGCAGCTATAGAATTTCGTGATAACACCTATTACCTGTGCGACACCAGCTCTAACGGAGTTTTTATTCTACCGTCTGATATTGCGCTTGGTCGCAACAACATGACTGCCCTGAGGAATGGAGACAAATTAAGCATTGGTGAATACCAGTTAGCGGTGACAATAACTGATGACAAGTTTCTACCGCCAGCTTCAATCAAGCCCAATTCCTACCAAACAAGCGAACACACCGCACCTGAGCAAGATCCATTTACAGACCTGGGTGCTAATCCCATCTCTATCCTGGTCGGCAACACTGATGATGGCAACATAGCAGTAGATGACTTTGATTTTTTCGAGTCAAAGTCTGCCTCTGGTTCGGCAAAAGCTGTTGCAGTTGAACAGAATCATATTCCCATGCTGGATGAAGCATTTGATCCGTTTCAGGGTAAAAAGGAGCCAGAACAGCCATTTGCCGAAGCTGCAGCTGGCGAATTTTTACCGGAAAACTGGTTTGACGGTGGAACAGATAGCGTTGAGGCAGTAGCCCAAGAGCCAATGCTAGCACCCATTCAAAAACCTACACCTGCAGCACCACTACCAGTAGCACCAACTCCCACTCCAGCCCCTAAAGCAACTGTTGATCCACCACCTGCCACTACGACAACAGTAAGTACATCCGAAACTGATCAAAACAGTATTCATCTATTTTGCCAGGGTGCCGGTATCCCGAATGATCTGGAACAGCAGCTTTCCCCGGAAACTTTTCTGGTCATCGGGAAAATGCTGCGGATTTCTATTCAGGGCGCCATGGAAGTGTTAATGGCAAGAACCAAAATAAAAAATGAAATGCGCCTGGATATCACCACCATCAGAGCGGCAGAAAATAATCCCATCAAGTTTTCCATCAATGCGGATGAAGCTCTAGCTCGTTTACTGAAAAACAGCGAACAGGACGGCTATAAAGAACCCGTGCAGGCATTGGAGGAAGCATTTGATGACATCAAAGCACATCAGATAGCAGTGATCGCTGGTATGCAGACAGCTTTGCAGTCGGTACTCAAACGCTTTGACCCGGAAAGACTGGAAACCAGGCTGCAAAAGCAGAATCCGATCAGCGCCAGCATACCTATTCACAAACAAGCGACATTGTGGTCCCAGTTCGAGCAATTGTATGAAAATATCGAACATGAAGCGCAGGACGATTTTAACCGGCTATTCGGGAACGCTTTTTCCAGTGCCTATGAAGAACAGATTCAACGCCTCAAGACACAACAAGAAAGCTAAAATTTAGTACCAGGAGGTAACACCCACGATGAGCAGATTATCCGCAATATTATTTATTTTAATCAGTTTCACATCGATTCTGTTTGTTTCTGCTTGCAGCAAAGATGTTAAGCCTTCACCAACCAACATCAATGTGGAGATAAAAGCAGCGCCTACAGCAAACCCTGACGGCTCTGGCAGAGCCTCACCCATAGTCGTTCGCATCTATGCATTGAAATCTCTGGGTAAATTCAATACGTCAGATTATTATTCCCTTTATAGTGACGAGCAGGCACAGCTCGGGGGCGACATGGTGAGTCGGGAAGAATTTCACCTTATGCCTGGCGGGCAAAAAATCTATACCCGAGAGGTACCCGCAAGCACACTTTACCTCGGCGTAATTGCCGCTTTCAGAGACTTGGACAATGCCGTATGGCGTAGCTCCATACCCCTGCCAGGTGGACGTACAACTAACTTCTCTGTAACCCTAGACAATAACACCGTATCCATTCGTGCAGAGTAATTTATTAAATGCTGGAACACCCAAAAAACCCTGAAAATGTCATTAAATAACAAAATAATATGGACTGAAGGCATGTTCCTTCGTCCACAACACTTTCAGCAACAGGATCGCCATCTCAAGTCTTGGCTTGAATCACGTTGCGCTGGCCTACGTCCCTTTCCCTGGGGCATCACCGATATCAACATCGATGAACAACTACTATCCATGGGGAAGTTTGCACTGCTGAGCTGCAAGGGCGTGTTTCCAGATGGCACACCTTTTGATATTCCCAATGATCATCCACCCCCAGCACCACTGGAGATTGATCTAAACCGGGGATCAGATACGATCTATCTATCCTTGCCAGTCAGGCGCTCGACCGGTCGCACCGTAGCCGCTACCGAGGACCTGGAAAGTCTGAGTCGTTACCACGCCCAGGAGGCTGAAACACGGGATTATCACTCTGACCTGGATAACACAGGAGCCATCATTGAGCACGGTGAACTTTGGACTCGCCTACGCTTCGCCAGTGAAGACCTTGGTGCATTTACCAGTATTCCTGTAGCAAAACTGATCAAACGGCAGCCTGATGATCAGGTCGTTCTGGACAACAACTTTATACCCAGTTGTCTACATTGTGGTGCTGCCAGCAAACTGGCGGAATATGTGAGTGAAATTTTAGGACTGCTACACCAGCGCGGCGATGCCCTAGCCAAGCGGCTGGCTTCCCCTGGTGCAGGAGGTGTGGGGGAGGTTGTAGATTTTCTGTTGCTGCAAATCGTCAATCGCTATGAGCCATTGTTTATTCACTACAATGTACTCTCTGATTTACATCCAGAAGCACTATTTCAGGTAACACTACAGATGATCGGCGAACTTGCCACCATCACCCGTACGGATCGCCGGCCACCAGAGCTACCCACCTATCAGCACGCAGACCTTGGCCAAACCTTTGAGCCTATCGTGATTGCATTGCGGCAAGTGTTAAATTGGGTGCCTGACCTACGTGCCGTACCCATTCCACTGAAAGATCACAAGTTTGGGGTCAAAACAGCAACAGTACACGACCGTGAATTGCTCATATCTGCCGAGTTTGTGCTGGCAGTCAACGCACAGGTTCCTGCAGAAAAATTGCACAGGGATTTCCCAAATCAGACCACCATCTCTACCGTTGACAAGTTACATGACCTAGTGATGAGCCATACTCCCGGAATTGAAATTAACCCACTCGCTGTGGCACCAAGGCAGATCCCGTATCATTCAGGATTCAGTTATTTCCGCTTTGAAAAGAAGAATGAACAGTGGAAAGGCATCATCGAGTCCGGCGCCATCGCACTACACTTCTCTGGTGAATATCCCGGTCTCGAGCTGGAAATGTGGGCAATAAAGGAATAGAGGATTACTATTATGTCCACAGACGATCCTTTCTTTTCCCCGGATAAAAATGACCGAACCATCATCCGCCCGGTGCCGGGTGGCCGGCGATCTGATTTGCAACAAGCACCTGTTTCAGCACCCGCGCCACGTGTTAGCGAAGAACCAACACCTTTGCTTGGGCAGCTGAACCCGCTGGAACATGCTGCCTCTGGCCTGCTGGCACTACTTACCCAGATCAACCATTCACATCATCACCCGGATGCCAATACCCTTCGCAACAAGGTCATAGGCGAAATCAAGCAATTTCAGAACACCGCTATTGCTGCGGATATCGATCAGGAAACCGTATTTACTGCACGCTATGTGCTGTGTACCGCGCTCGATGAGGCGGTGCTTAATACCCCTTGGGGCAGCAACAGCGGCTGGTCTCAGAAAAGCTTGCTGAGCAGTTTTCATAAGGAAGTCTCCGGCGGTGAACGTTTTTTCCAACTGTTAAAAACCTTTGGTCAAAACCCGTCTAAAAACATCAGCATCCTGGAACTCATGTATCTGTGCCTAGCATTGGGCTTTGAAGGTAGATACCGGATCGAGAACGGTGGCAAAGACAAGCTGTTGCAGATTCGTGAATGGCTTTTTCAGATCATACGCAGACAACGTGACAATGACAACCGCACACTTTCACCACACTGGCAGGGTGTCACAGATAAACGTAGTCCATTGCTGCGTTTTATTCCTGCCTGGGTTCTAGGTGCTGCAGCCGTTGCCTTGCTGGCGCTGCTATTCGCTGGGTTGCTGTTACATCTCAACCGGCTTTCAGATCCTGTATTCAGCCAGGTTTACTCTATCAAGGCACCAGTGCCCAAGGTCATGCAACCACCGCCAGCACCACTAATCATCATGCCGGAAATACCCCCTCTGACGCTCAGCCAGTTACTGACCGAAGAAATAGAACAAGGTTTGGTTAACGTGGATATCGATACACAGCGGGAACTGGCAACTATCCAGGGCGATAGCCTATTCTCTTCCGGTAGCACTGAAGTAAACCGGAAAATGGTTCCTCTGTTACTTCGCATTGGAGACTCACTGAACCAACTGGAAGGACAAATTATGATTGCCGGACATACTGATGATGACCCAATTAGTACCGCACGTTATCCGTCCAACTGGCACTTATCCCTGGCCAGGGCAAAGGCGGTGGAAACAATTATTCTGGAAGATTTTGATGATCCAACAAGGATAATAACCGAAGGGCGTGCCGACCTGGAACCGGTGGCTTCAAATGAAGATGCACAGGGGAAAGCCAAAAATCGGCGGGTCGAGATATTTCTATTCAAATAGAAATGAATTCCAGTCATTAAGCTAAGCAGGCTTATGACTCGAAACCAGGAAGCAATGGATAAACAATAATGAAAAAGTTCTTTGGATTCTTTACTCAGCGTTGGGTAGTCACCCTGACCGGGGTGATCGCGCTGTCGCTAGTAACGTGGTTTCTTGGTCCATTCATTTCCGTTGCAGGCTCAGAACCATTCGGCCCGGTGCTGAATCGCATCATCACGATCAATGCCCTGTTTATATTATGGGTGATCATGCGCATGTGGTCTTTTTACCGTGCCAAGCAACGGAATACGGAAGTAATTTCTGGTATGGTCGCTGCGCCTGAGATTGAGGAAAAACCGGGAGTAGATGCATCTGCGGAAGAACTGGAAATATTGCATGAGCGATTTTCAAAAGCGCTGGCAAAACTGAAGGAAACTCGCCTGGGCGGTGGCTCAGGTCGACGTTTTCTCTATCAGCTCCCCTGGTATATTATCATCGGCCCACCGGGTTCGGGAAAAACCACCTTGCTGGAAAACTCCGATCTAAAATTTCCTCTGGCAGAGACCGGTGGTGAAAGCGCTATCCGCGGTGTGGGCGGGACGCGCAACTGCGACTGGTGGTTTGCTGAAGATGCCGTGCTACTGGATACTGCTGGCCGCTACACCACTCAGGACAGCGATGCCACCGTAGACAAGAGCAGTTGGCTGGGATTCCTAAACCTGCTGAAGAAACACCGTCGGCGGCGCCCCATCAATGGTGTGCTGATCGCTGTCAGTATTTCTGATCTGCTGCAGTTCAGCAGAGAACAACGCGAGGAACATGCGCACGCCATCCGTTCCAGAATCCATGAGCTGTACGAGAAACTGTCTATCCAGGCACCTGTATACCTGGTATATACAAAATGTGATCTGCTAGCTGGATTTACCGAATTTTTCGATGATCTTGATCGTGATGAACGCACACAGATTTGGGGAACAACCTTCCCGTTTAGTGAGCAGGACATGGGAAGCACCATTGATCAGTTCGATACCGAATTTGATTTGCTGCTAGAACGCCTGGAACAACAGATGGTGGCGAAACTTCAACATGAAAGCAGCGGCGAAAGGCGTGATCTGATTTATACATTCACACAACAGTTTCACGGTCTGAAGCAATTACTGTCCGATTTCAGTGCAGAAATATTCCAGTCCACACGTTACCAGCAACCGGTCATGATACGTGGTATCTACTTCACCAGTGCCACTCAGGAAGGCACCCCCATTGATCGAATCATGGGCGCAGTAGCTGGCAGTTTTGGTCTGGACAGACAGGTGCTCGCGGGCACCTCAGATTGTGGTAAAAGCTTTTTCATCAACCATCTTCTGCGGCGGGTGGTATTTGCCGAAGCTGAACTTGCAGGCACCAATGTCAAACATGAACGGCGACGAATCTGGTTTCAACGAGTGACTTTCGCTTCCATCCTGGTGGCTACTGCAATTACTGCGTTTGCCTGGATCTACAGCTACAACCGCAATCTTAGTTACATCAGCGATGTTGAAGTTCAGGCTACAGAGTTGCAATCGCTAGCGGACAATCTCAACATGGATCAAGAAGACCTGCTGGCCACGCTTCCCATGCTTGATAGCGCCCGCAGCATGTTGGGTGGACATACAGACCAGCTTGGGGGAAGACCCTGGTCGATGACCTTTGGCCTGTACCAAGGTGACAAGCTGGGTGACGCCGCAGGCGCCACCTACCAGCGATTGCTAAAAAGCAGTTTTTTACCCAGATTAATGACCAGGCTGGAACAGCAGATACGTGAAAATGGCAATACCCCAGACTATCTGTTTGAAGTACTCAAGGCCTACCTGATGCTCGGTGATAACAAGCATTTTGACAGCGAACACATCCTTGCCTGGATTTCGCTGGACTGGGACAACAACCTGCCGGTTAGTACCACCAATGCCCAACGTGACGCACTCAACGCACACTTACAGACAACACTAATCAACCGCCCCGCTCCCCTGCCCCGGCCACTGAATGCTGATATAGTGGATAACGCCCGCAGGGTGTTGGCCGACATGCCCATGGCCAAGCGTACCTATGGCAGGCTAAAGCAGAAATTAATACACAGCAGCATTCCAGACTTTCGGATCACCGATGCTGCTGGCAGAGATGCAACACTGGTGTTTGCCCGCAAGAGTGGCGTCCCTATCAATGAAGGCATCTCTGGACTGTTTACCTATAGGGGCTTTTATGAGCTGTTTCTGCCTCAGAGTGAGCAAATGACCAAGAGCTTGGCCGATGAAAGCTGGGTACTCGGCGCTAACTACCAGGTCGAACCTGAGGGAGAGGCGCTGGAGACTCTGCGCAATGATGTGCTCAACCTGTATGTCGAGGACTACAGAGTACAGTGGGAAACGCTGATGGATGACATCCAGGTGGCACCGTTCTCCAACTTGGCACAAGGCGTGGAGGTACTTAATATCCTGTCGGGCGACCAGTCACCCCTGAAGGCGCTTTTGGAGGCGGTGGAGAAAGAAACAGCATTGCACAAACCACCAAAAGAAGCACCCTCAGATCCCGAAGGAAAACTTGGCGAGCTTAGAAAAGCCAAAAGCAAACTTGATCGTCTGGTTAGCAAAGCACCCTCACGTTATACCTCGGCATTGCGCATGCCCAGCAGCGTGCGTAACCTCTCCTATAAGTTTGAGCGTATGAATGAACTGGTGCGCAGTCCAGATGGAAAAACACCACCGCCCATCAATAAAACCCTGTCCCTGCTAAATGAACTGTATGTTTATCTGAATGCACTGTTGCAGACCAGTGGCGAAGAACTGGTTATGGAGCAACGCAAACAGATTGCCCAGGTCATTCAAAAAGTCAAAACGGAAGCCAAGCGTCAACCCAGCCCTGTCAACAAGATGCTGACCGCGGTGGCCGACAACAGTTCCAGCCTGGTCGGTGGCAATGTCTGCCAGCACATAAATGCCACCTGGCAGGCAGAGGTTGCAGATTTCTGTGCCTCTGCAATCGCCGGACGCTACCCTATAGCACCTGGAGCTGACCTGGATATCACCCAGGAAGACTTCGGTCTGTTTTTTGGTCCCAGAGGCAAAATGGAAGCCTTTTTCAATAAGTATCTGGCCGCTTCCGTGGAGAAAAAACGTGGCAGATGGCGCTCAGTCAAGCGCGAAGGGTCTCCCGTCTGCCTGTCCTCCAGCGCATTGCAGCAATTTAAGAATGCCGATGTAATCAAGAACACTTTCTTTCGTTCAGGAACCCAGGCGCCCTCGGTGGGATTTAGTCTCAAACCCATTTCCATGAGCAGCGAAATCACCTTGTTCAATCTCGATATTGATGGACAGCGACTGGATTACTCGCATGGCCCTATCCGATCTACCAGCATGCGTTGGCCTGCTCCTAACAATAGCGGCTATGTTGGCCTGCATATCTCGCCACCAACCAGTGGTGGCAATTCCGGCTATACTTTTGAAGGTCCATGGGCGCTGCTTCATCTATTTGACCAGGCGGCACTACACCGGCTGGGAAATTCTGAGCAGTTTGTGCTGACCTTCAATATCTATGGGCGTGAGATAAAACTGGAACTACGCGCCAACAGTGCCATCAATCCCTTCAACCTCAAAGAACTTCAGAATTTCAGATGCATGCCCAACCTGTAAATTCAGCCAGCGGTTATTATGGTAAAGCCCCTGCAACCGGGGACTTTATCAAACACAATCTGCCGCGGGCGTTTATCGAGCCCTGGGATGACTGGCTACAGACCTTACTTGCATTCAGCAAAGAACAAATGGCTGACGAGTGGCTGGATATTTATCTGACCAGCCCTATCTATCGATTCGTGCTAACCCCGGGAATTTGCGGCGAACTTGGCTGGCGTGGCGTGGTCATGCCCAGCGTTGACCGGGTTGGGCGATACTTCCCCATGACTATTTGCAGTCCGCTGGGTTCTGGCAAAAACCCCTTCCAATACATCCTACAGGAGAGCCAGTGGTTTTCCAAAGCCGAGTCGCTGGTACTCTCAGTGCTGGAAGACAACTTTTCTGCTGAGTCCCTGAATGCATCTTTGAACACATTGGGTGAGACAGATCAACCCACCAGCACAACAGCTAGCATCGCATTACCGAGGCCAGACGATAAACTGAGTGGTAGCATGGCCTTTCGGGAGCCATTACCGGCAGATGATTCGGATACACTCCCCCTACATCAAAACCTGTTGCATTCTCTGCTGCTGGAAACAGGGTTCGCCTACAGCTTGTGGCGGACTACTGGCTCCGAAAAAGTTTCATCATCGCTGTTACTGACACAAGGCCTACCGCCTGCCAAATCTGGTGCGGCAATGATGGATGGCAACTGGTCAGGCCGGGGTTGGATGGATAGTAATCTTTCTCTGGCGGTATCTGGCGTACCCAACAACCAGCCAGCCCCATGGGACAGCTAATGCGCCACACATGGAATTCCTACGGCATTACACACACTGGCAATATCAGAGCACATAATGAAGATGCATACCTGAATTATCCGCAACAGCAGATCTGGCTGGTTGCCGATGGCATGGGAGGGCATACCGCTGGCGACGTAGCGAGTCACATGATCGTGGATGAACTGGAAAACTATACCCATACGCCACTATTGGGGCGCAACACAAGACAAATCATCCAGAAATTACAAAAAGTTAACCAAGAACTGGTGGAAATGGCCGGTGATGAAGGAAACAAAATTATTGGCAGCACCGTAGCGGCTTTGATTACGCAACGCAGCCATGGTGTTTGCCTGTGGGCGGGAGACAGCCGGATATATCGTTTTCGGGATGATAAACTAAAGCAGATAACCCGGGATCATAGCGAACTGAATGAGTTACTTGATCTCGGCATGTCGCTGAAGGAAGCATTGCGTTCCCCTTTTGCCCAGGCGATCAGCCGGGCAGTTGGCGCGGACAGAACCCTGGCGGTTGAGGCGCAGATCATTGAGACCATGGAAAATGATATTTACCTGCTCTGTAGTGATGGTTTAGACAAAGAAGTATCGGATGAAGAAATAGCCGATGTTCTTACCAGCCATACACCGGACGATAGCGTACAAGTGCTGCTAAAAATGGCGCTTGAGAGAAAAGGTCAGGATAATATCACAGTAATGATAGTATATTAAAGGAGCCTCTGATCTATTCCAAATTATCGAGTATTTTGGGCGCAAGATGCAAGCCCATAAATAGATCAGATGCTCCTTAGATAACTTTAAGCTACACCAGGAGGCAAGCATGATCAGGAAATCAATAATATTCGGTATTTGTATGTGCATCACTACAACAGTACTCGCAAATACAGTAAAAATCCCAACAGCAGACATTGAAGGTAGCAAGGATCACCCCCTCATGAAACGCTATGACGGCTCCTATATTGTTGCTCATCAATACAAGAGTTTCGATGAATTCACATTTCCGCTGTCAATATTAAAAGCAGGGAAATCTAAATCGATCGGCTTCACGTCATACACACCAAAAGAAAAAAAAACAGTCGAAGGGCCATACACGCGCCTTGTATATTTGCTTCCGGCCGACCGATCATCACTCGAAGTGATACGTAACTACCAGGATGAAATCACTGACCAAGGCGGCAAAGTGCTTTATGAGTGCAAACGTGAAGAATGCGGTGGCGAAAAAGGAAGAGGAATCCAGGGCTCTGGATCCGGTGCAACAAGTCTTGCTATGTTTCTTCGGCCATTCAGCCGGCTGGACATGAAGAAGTACTCACCCGGTTACTGCGCAACTACCCAAAAAATTATGGATCAACGTTATCTGGTAGCAGAACTACCAGACGTTGGCGCGCACATTTCCGTACACACATATATCTTTAAGGAAGGGCGTAGTTATAACAACTGTGACGCATACAAAGGGAGAGCTATCGCCGTCATCGATATTGTTGAAGGAAAACCTCGCGAGAAAAAAATGGTGATGACCAAAGCAAGCGACATGGCAAAGCAGATCTCAACTACTGGAAGCGTGTCTCTATACGGGATTCTTTTCGATACCAATAAATCTTCAGTAAGAGAAGACTCCAGAGCAACACTTCAGGAGATCGCCAAATTTGCTCAGCAGCAGGCGGATATGAAATTGCTGGTGGTCGGTCACACTGATGACGCAGGTTCATTTGAATATAATCTGGACTTGTCACAAAGCAGAGCGCGGGCCGTGGTAGAAGTGCTGTCAACGCAACACGGGATTTCACAAGAACGTCTTACACCCGTCGGTGTGTCTTTCGCCAGCCCAGTATCATCTAACGCAACAGAAGAAGGTAGAGCACTTAACCGACGAGTGGAATTAGTGGAAAATCGTGGAAAATGATCTTGCCCACCAACAATGGACACCTGCTTAACAGGCTGCTGAAAAAGTCACATATTTTTGTAGTAGCTCAGACAAGACCTGGCAACTGACTTGAAAAAGAGAGGGTTACCGGTTTTGATGGAAGTGCAAACTTTCAACCAAAATACAGAGGTAACCCTCATGATCAATAGTAACGAACGAATCATCAAACACAAAATCGGTTTGTTAAAGCTTGCAGAGGCATTGGGCAATGTCTCCCAGGCCTGCAAGCGGTAGAAGCCGGTGGAGTAAAGTACCTTACTAGATAAACCTCGCCGGAAACCCAATCCAAAAAATCGTGTGGACGAAGCTACGGAAGACGCCGTAGTGAAATATGCCGTTGATTTTCCAGCACATGGTCAAGCGCGAACCAGCAATGAGTTGCGAAAATTGGGGGTGTTTATCTCACCCAGTGGCGTGCGCAGTATCTGGCTTCGACACAAATCGGCCTGTTTCCGAGATCGTTTGAAAGCCCTGGAAGCCAAAGTTGCCAGTGAAGGCATTGTGTTGACTGAGGCACAGGTTGCTGCCCTGGAACGCAAAAAAGAGGACGATGTTGCTCACGGAGAAATCGAAACCACCCATCCTGGCTATTTGGGGCCGCAAGATACCTTTTATGTGGGTAGCTTCAAGGGCATCGGTCGTGTTTATCAGCAGACTTTTGTGGATACCTATTCCAAAGTGGCATTTGCCAAGCCGTACACGACCAAAACACCGATCACCGCCGCTGATATGCTGAATGACCGGGTATTGCCGTTCTTCGAGCAAAAGGTGCTTCCCATACTACGCATTCTGACGGATCGGGTCACAGAATACTGTGGACGTACTGATCAGCATGATTATCAGCTGTATCTGGTGCTTAACGATATTGAGCATACCAAAACCAAAGTTCGATCCCCATAAACCAACGGGATCTGCGAGTGTTTCCACAAGACCATTCTGAAGGAGTTTTATCAGGTTACATTGCGGAAGCATATTTACACTGACTTGGAGACGCTACAGGCACATCTTGACGAATGGCTGGTGTACTACAATGGTGTACTACAATACTGAACGAACCCATCAAGGAAAAATGTGTTGTGGAAGGACGCCTATGGACACATTACAGGATGGAAAAAAGATTTGGCAGGAGAAGTGTATAAACTGTACTTGACCTGATAATGCAAGCTTCCAAAAAACTGGCAACTGTCAGACTGGGGTGTCATAAAATGGCTGACCACATCAGGGCGCCTTGGAATAACCGGTTACGTTATTGGCACCCTGACTGGTTAATCAGAATATTTAGGTGCTTCTGCTATACTAGTTTAGCATTGACCAAAAATATAAAGTAACACTTCCTCACAGGGGTAGTGATTACGGTTTGCCACCAAATTTTGAGGATTATAAAAAATGAACAGGAAAAATGGATGTTATCGTTTAGCTGGCTTGCTATTGCTATTGTTGAGCAGCCAGATGGTTAATGCAGCGACTATCATAGCTACACCTGGCGCATTAAATTTTGGTTCAGTGGAGTCGGGGCAGCAGAGTGCGTTTCAACAAATCACACTGACAAACACCGACACTGCCTACGATGTAGACATTACTGGAATGGCGATAGGCAGTGGTTTCATTGAAAACAACACCTGCCCAGATGTGCTGACTTTTACCAACCCCACTTGCACTGTTAATGTGGCTTTCACGCCGAATGCAGTGGGTGTTTTTAGCGACACATTTCGGGTGGACTATGAGGATGTCTCTAATACAATTATTAGCTTTGATACGGTTGATCTATCTGGTATTGGAACCCCACCAGTCATGGCAGTACTATCAGTAACACCAAGTAGTATCAGCTTTGGTGATACTGTGATTGGTCAAAGCAGCGCCACACAAACAGTCACGATTTCTAATACTGGTAACGAGGACATGGATCTTTACCCATTAGTAATCAGTGGGTCTTTCTCGCAAACCAATAATTGTGGTAATGCGTTGGTTAGTGGGCAAAGTTGTACGGCCGTTGTTACCTTCAACCCAACCCTCATTGGCAATGCTAATAGCGCGCTGGAGATATCTGGTTTTGATGTTCTTAATAGCATGGTGTTAACTCAGACAGTAAACTTGCTAGGTGTAGGCATACCAATACCCACGGCAAGCCTGAGCGTAACTCCGGGCATGCTGGGTTTCGACAATGTGGCACTCAACCAACAAAGCGCTGGCCAAGCGCTGGCCATCACCAATCCAAATGCCACCAGTTTTATGGTTGATGAGATCAGCATCAACGGCCCCTTCACCCAGAGCAACAACTGCGGTTCAGTTATTCCACCAAGTGGTTCTTGCGTAATAGATATCATATTCGTACCGGATGATGCGGGCTCATTTGTGGGGGAACTTGCCATCAACGGCTTTGATGCCAGGGGAATGGTAGCAGTTGGCGTCGTAGTGCCGTTGTCTGGGAGCACCATGGGGAAATCGGCAGCAGAAGAAATCCTTTCCATGATTGATACAAGTGGAAATCCCAACCTGGGTTCCATGATAACAGTGATATCCGACACCTGCACCAGTGGACGCGCCAGTGACCAGTTACAGGAAGACTGTAATGCACTGATCGAGGCCGCAGCAGAGCAAGACCCCGGAGCCAGCAATGCTTTGCGAGAGATTACACCAGAGCGTGCTACCAAGGCACCCCGGCTGTCTCACCAAAGTGGGCTCACGCAAATAGGCAATGTGGCAAACAGGCTGGTCAGCCTGCAAAGCGGCGCTGCAGGAAATTCATTGAGTGGCCTGAGATTCGACATCAACGGTAAGATAGTATCAGCTAGCCAACTACCGGGCAATGTACCTATACGTGGTGGCTCTGCCGGTGAAGAAGGTGGGTTGCTTGGCTCGAAGCTAGGTGGCTGGGTTTCTGGCACCATCAGCATTGGCGAAAAGGACGGCACAGACCTGGATTCGGGCCTGGATTTTCGTACCAGCGGATTAACGGTTGGACTTGATTACCGAGTCAATGAACAGTTCGTGCTGGGTGGTGCACTGGGCTACATGTCTACTGACAGTGATCTGGATAACCGGGGTGGCAGTATCGATGCCAGGGGCTACTCGTTAACCGCCTATGGTACCTACCTTGGGACAAAAACTTTCTTTATGGATTTCTCTCTTACCTATGGCAGCAACGCGTTTGACCAGAAACGGAACCTGAACTATACACTGCTAAACCAGGGAGTGGTCAACCAGACAGCAAAAGCCAGCTACGATGGGGACATGCTTGTTTTCACTCTGGGTTCCGGTTACGACTTTAATACTGGCGGCTGGACTTTTGGGCCACGCATGCACCTGGACTATATCAAGGTTGATGTTGATGGCTATACTGAGAAGATGTCTGATCCCGGGGCAAGCGGTGGTGGCTGGGCAACCCGTTTTTCGGATACAGACCAGACCTGGTTAACCCTCAAGATGGGTGGCAAGGCTACCTATGCTCACGGCACACCTTGGGGCGTGCTGACACCTTATATTGGTGCTGACTGGCTGCATGAGTTCAAGGATGATTCTTTACTGATCGATGGTGGTCTGACTGGCGATCCAGGTAGTCTAAATTTCCAGATCAGAACAGATGATTCTGACAAGAATTACTTCAGTGTCAATCTTGGCATTGGTATCTTGCTACAAAACGGGATCATTGGTTTTGTGGACTACAAAACAGTTCTTTCCAATGATCGCTGGGATCGACAGGTATTCAATGTAGGCTTGCGTATGGAATTTTAACAACTACTAAGGAGGAGCAGCAGATAGAGCGGGGAGTAGGGGGGGTACTGCAAAAATGGTTAGTAATGGAGGGGATGCAGGCGATGAGGAGACCCGGGTGTATCTGCCAGATGATGCAACACGAATCAAACCCAAGCTGGCGCCGGGAGATGATGCTACACGGATCAAACTCAGGCTGGCACCAGAAAAGACCAGGCGCGTAGCGGACGATGCAACACGGGTAAGCACTGATTTTTCCAGGGTCGGCACGCAAAAACGATTTACGCCTGGCTCGCTGATCCGGGATCGGTTTCGTCTGGAACAGCAGATTGGCGAAGGCGGGATGGGCATGGTCTATACTGCTCGTGATCTGCGAAAAGAAGAGGCGGGTGATCAGGATTCCCTGATTGCGATCAAGCTGCTGTCTGAAGATTTCAAACGACATCCTGATGCATTGCGCTTGCTGCAGCAGGAAACCCGAAAGACCCAAAAACTCGCACATCCCAACGTAGTTACGGTTTACGATTTTGACCGTGACGGGGGAACGGTTTACATGACCATGGAGTACCTGAGTGGCATGCCATTGACCGAATATATTCAGGCGCATAAGGGAACTGGTGAAGATCTGCAAACCGTATTGCCAATTATTGCAGATATTGTCCACGGCCTTCAGTATGCGCATAATCAGGGCATTATTCATTCAGACCTCAAGCCAGCCAATGTTTTTCTGACAGATGAGGGTGTCGCCAAAATATTGGATCTTGGTATTGCCAGGGCTTTTATGGGTGGCGCAGCGGCAGGTTTACAGGATGTAGATTCAGGGGCATTGATTGCGCTGACGCCCAAATATGCCAGTCCGGAGATGTTTGGTGATGCACCGCCGGATCCACGCGATGATGTCTATGCGCTGGCTTGTATTACCTACGAATTGCTCTCTGGAGAGCATCCCTTTGATGGCTGCCCGGCAAATGAAGTAAAGCAGGAACAGCGTACTCCTAAGCGAATATCAAGGCTGGCAGAGCATCAGTGGAAGGGCTTGCTTCAGGGGCTGGCGCTAGATCGAGAACAACGATCCAGCAGTGCCGAAATACTACTGCAGGCATTTCTTCCAAAACGGAAACAACCCTGGAGATGGGCTACACTGGGGATAGCAGTGGTGGCAGTGGCATTCACCGCATACCTGATGCTAAAAATACCTCAGGAAGAGCCCTTGACTGATATAGAGCAGCAGCAGGTAGATCAGCAAATAGAAGTGGCTCGGCAGCATATGGAAGTAGGCAGCTTGGGGAATGCACTTGAGAATTACAAAATGATCCTGGCACTGCCGCCTTATGACAGAGAACCACCAGGTGGTTCTTTCATTCAACACCCGTATGACCGCGTGGCTATGAAGGATCTAGATCAGTTACTGGGGATACTGCAAAAACAGGCGGAAGAGGCAATTCATGATGGACAATGGCAGGATGCAAAGTCCTTTGTTGATGCCGGGCTGAATGTCGATAGAGATCATCCAGGTTTGTCGGCAATTGCCAGGAAGATTGAAAAATCGGGAGATAGATAATGGATATTTTACACCGTCTGGCTTATGCTTTTCTAGCAATGCTGACTATGCTTGCCGGCTGCCAAAGCAATCCCTCAACCACGGCTGATTTGCAGAAGCTGAAAGGCCAGATTCCGACAGACAAATTATTAGCAGTGGACTGCCTGCTGCCGCCGGAAATTCGGCAACTGGGTACCCGAAGCATGTATGCATCCGCACGTCGTCCGATCAAGACCACAGCACTGGATTGTGAAATTCGCGGTGGGGAATATGTTGCCTATGACCGGGCAGATTATCGCACCGCACTACAAGCCTGGTTACCGATGGCCAAAAAAGGAAACGCGGAAGCTCAGACCTATGTGGGTGAGGTCTATGAAAAAGGTCTGGGGCTTAAGCCTGATTTTCAGGCGGCGTATGTCTGGTACTCAAAGGCGGCAAAACAGGGATTTTCCCGCGCCCAGATCAATCTTGGGTATTTATACGAGAAAGGTCTTGGCATAAAGGCGAACTCGGTTGAAGCATTAAACTGGTATCGGCAAGCTTCTGGCATAACTGATGATATAGCACTGGCCTCGGACATTGAGGCAAAGGTCGAGGATATCGCGGCAAAAAGAACTGCTAAATTAAAGCAGAGAATTACCAAGCTGGATCGTGAAATTGAATCACTAAGATCTTCTTTGGGACGGGCGCGTCAACAACTCAAACAGCGTAAACTGGCTTTGAGTAGCACCATAAAGACGATGAACAGCCTGGAGCGCCAAATCCAGGAACAGCAACAGGCGGGCCAGGATGCCAGAGAGCTGGCGCGTGCCTATGAGGAGCAAAAAGTGTTGGTCGAAAAGGAACAACTGGCGGTTGAAAAACTGCAAACCCAGGTGACCGAGCAACAGTTTACATTAAACAAGCCAACGATCCAGATTCTTGAGCCCCCGATGCTGGTAACCAGGGGAACCGCACCAGTGCTACAGGTACGATCCGGAAGTTCCACCCAGATTATTCGCGGGCGTATAGTTGCACCTGCTGGCATCAAGCTGGCCACGCTCAATGGTCGACCATTGAGGGTCGACAGCCAGGGAATGTTCAACACAGCATTACCTTTGACAGGCAAAAAGACCAGAGTAGTGGTGCACGCCCTGGATCGGAAGGAGCAAACCGGCAACTTTGTATTTCAATTAGCACCAAGTAAGGATAAGGAAACTGATCTTGATACCTCCACTCGGGTTGGGCGAACCGCACATTCCATCGATTTCGGGCGCTATTATGCGGTGGTCATCGGTAACGATGAGTACAGCAATTACCCACAGTTAAAAACGGCGGTGAATGATGCAAATAAAGTTGCCGAAGTATTGCGCCAGAATTATGGCTTCGAGACTCAACTGATTACTAATGCAGATCGCTATACCGTGCTATCAGCGCTCAACGAAGTCAGGAGTAAACTCAGAGAACAGGATAATCTTTTAATCTATTATGCCGGGCACGGCGAGATCGACCCAACCACCAAACAAGGCTACTGGTTACCGGTAGATGCAGAAAAAGGAAATACTGCCAACTGGATTTCCAACGGTGCCATTACTGATCTACTCAACACCATCAAGGCGAGACATGTATTAATAGTTGCAGATTCCTGTTACTCAGGTTCTATGACCCGCTCTTCCATCCCTCGGTTGAACACCAAGATGAATGATGCTAAGTTCCAGAAATGGTTGAAGTTAATGAAAAAGACCCGCACTCGCACCGTGCTGACCTCGGGTGGATTGCAACCCGTGTTGGATAGTGTGGGTGGAAAGCATTCGGTCTTTGCCCAGGCCTTTCTGAATAAACTGAAGCGGGGGAAGGGCGTTATCGATGCCTATCGCATATACCTGGATGTGGCCGGAGAAGTACAACAAACAGCCGCAAGCGTCGGCTTCGACCAGGTACCCACCTACGCGCCCATACAACATGCAGGTCATGGGGGTGGAGAGTTCCTGCTTATTAACAGCAGTTGATCCAGCAGCTTCCAACAATACTCTGGCTCATGCTGTTGTGCATGATGTTAGCGCTGCCCGGATGCACAACACCGGCAGAACAAAACAAACAGTTTGCCCAGGACAATGACCTGCAACGTCACTTGGTACGCGGGGAGGGCTTTTATCATGTTGTTTACTTCAATCAGGCTGCACTTACTTCCGCTAGTAATTGGCACGTCTATATAGAGGGGGATGGTCGCCCATGGATTAATCATCGCTTCCTTGCCACCGATCCGACCGCACCAAAGCCATTGATGTTACGGTTAATGAGTCAAGATAGATACGCCTCCATTTACATCGGCAGACCCTGTTACGAGGGGACGGTGACACAAGCCGAGTGCACGCCCTGGGTTTATAGCCAGGGGCGTTATTCCAACGCTGTGGTCAAGAGTATGATAAAAGCACTGGACGCCACAATATCCCAGCATCACGTGCGATCAATTACATTGATAGGTCACAGCGGTGGTGGAACATTAGTCATGTTGATGGCGCCAGCTTTTCCAGAAATAAATAAACTGATGACCATCTCTGGCAACCTCGATACCGATGCATGGGTTAAAAAGCATGATTATTCACCGCTATCTGGATCACTGAACCCTGCAAACAGTCCGCCATTGCACAGGAATATTGAGCAACATCATTTTCTTGGAAAAAAGGATCGAAATATCCCGTTGAGCGCAGTACTGGCCGTCTTGAAAAACCAGCCAAACGCAAAAGTTTCGATAGTGGCAAACTGTGGCCACACCGACTGTTGGGAAAAGTTACTGGTGAAAGCACTGTATAGCCAGGTCAACTAAATATTGTGTCCCCTAAACTCCCTGAACTCTTGGAGCTGGGAAACGAAAACCAAGCCTTACCCTTTGCTTACTGCCCCAAGACAACAAGCCCTCACTGAACGAAATCGCCTTTTTACCGGGTTTTTCGGAACTGAGCTGAATGGCACTTGCTTAAGCCAAAGATCTCGTTATTCCTCATCCCGGCACAGGCCGGGATCCAGGACGGCCACATATTCCTGGGATCCAGGGTTCCTGGCCTGCGCCTTCAAGAACTGGATCAGCAGCTTCCCCAAAAACTATCACCAGGAAAAAGTAGAGCAGAAGCAGTTTCTGATCAGGCCATCGCCCGAATCCGCCGCAACAACTGCTCCGGCTCCGGCTCCTTTTCCATATCGATACAAACGCAATGGCCTTGCTCAT
>Ga0256834_1000239_pt1 | contig 39818 bp, 46 predicted proteins | sample 4281140metaG_FD_190536 | JGI IMG/M metagenome (GOLD analysis project Ga0256834, IMG submission 190536) | Hydrothermal vent microbial communities from East Pacific Rise, Pacific Ocean - 4281-140 | ecosystem: Environmental > Aquatic > Marine > Hydrothermal vents | place: Pacific Ocean: East...
TAACTTGTAGCCCAGATAGCTTATTCCGTAGTATAAGATCTATATATCCGCAATAGTAATCCTGGGTTTCCTGATCTAGGATGATCTTAAAGGAAATCTCTGCTGCTGGTTTACCATTGTGGTAGGCTATCTCCCAGAAGGAATGATCCCATTGATCAGCAAAGGCTTGCAACCCTGCTACTAGCCCAGTAGCATTCTTAGCTGCTGTTTCGTTAGCATAGTTATAGCTCTTGATCGTCTCCCATATAGCCTGCTCCAGATTCTGGGTTATTATATAGGTTTGGATACCTATGCCAAAAGCAGACCCATAGTCTAGATGGGTATTATTTTTTCTTGTATCAAAAGTTATATCTTGGTTTTGGATATTCTGTAATTTTAGCAGCTGGAATTTTCTCTCACAGCTATTGATCATAAGTAGTGTGGAATAGGATAACCTTAGGGGTTTCCTATCTAGGGTGGGGTATAGCTCTGACCAGTGGACAAGCTGGATGTCATCTGTATGACGGTCATCTAACCATGCTCCATCTAGAGATAGTAGATCAGTTGTAGGGCGAGTCATTTAATCATCCTCTCTTTATACCCGCCTGTATATGTATTATAGGCAAGATAGGTACCTAGATCAGGGACAAGAACCATATACTTAGTATCAAAATACTTTAACCTATATGTGGTATTTCCTATAATCACTATGTCTCCTGATCTAGTTAGAAGCATAGAATATTCTTTTTCTACATCTGCCAACTTGAGCATTAATAATTTTTTATTAAATATAGGATGATTATCTAGGCGTATAGTACCAAATGGTGTTTTTATGTGAATTTCATAAAACCCATTACTAGTATGGCTGTTGTCCATGGCTAGAAGTCCACTGCGTTAAGATCAACTGAGGTATCCTTAGCTATCTTAGCCAGGGTGCTTGCAGCTTTCTTCTTAGCTGTCTTTTTCTTCCCCTGTACAATCTGCTGTACCTCTGTATCCGCTAGCATTGTATAGCTACGGACTATCAGTTTTACATCCTTTGGCTCTAGCTCTAAGATAGAACCCTCATTATCTGATAAGCATTGCATAACATCTTTCAGGCCAGCTTTTAGTCTTGGAATTGGTAAGCCCTCAGCAGCCAGCAATGCTTCAATCTCTGATAACTTATCTGTTATAGAGTCATGGCTTGGCATAGAAGATTCAGCTGAATCTAGAAGCACATCATCTATGGTAGGAGCCGTAGGTTTAACTGGAACTTTAGCAGCTATTTGCTTAGCTGTAACCTTCTTGCTAGGGTTGATCTTAACAGCTATCTTTGCTGGCAGCGCTACGGTTATTGGTTTCATAGTATCTCCACTTCCATTCTTGGTTTAGCTCTGGATCTTTTCATCCCAATAGACATTATCCACTTGCCTCTATCTTTACCTTCTTCCTGAATCTCTGTTATCTCATAGTCAAAGGTAAACTTTCCTAACACGCCTGCTAGTTCTGTATCCTTTCTTAGGATTCTGTTCTTATAGGTGGATAGGTTTCTTTTAAGCTGTGAGCAGGCTTCATAGGTTTGCACCTTCAGGATAAGTTTATCCTCTGCTTGCAGAAAGGCTTCCCATAGATCAGGGATTGTTACATTGGTTGCCATTACTGTTCTCCGGTTATTGTGGTGTCTAGGCATTGATATACCCATTGCATAAGAACTCTTCTAGCCTGTCCCTCTTGCTCCCCTGCTAGCTGACTGCAAAGCAGATGCCAGGTGTAGCTAGCTCCAAAGGTGCCACAAGAGCTGCATCCAAGCTGTAGCTCATAGCTTTCCCCAAATCCTGTTGGTTGCAAACAATGAAGGCATAGTTCCCTGTAGGGTTTGGATATGGCCATGATTGAGGCAGAGATAGCAGGGACAGATAGCACTGCTCCATTTGGAATAGCTAGATCCTCTCTTATCCTGCTACAGGTTTCCCATGATACCACCTCCTTCTTAGCTGGGAGGATAATAGCCAGGGTTAAGAATCGCAGCTTAGGGGTTAGCATACCTTCCACCTTTGACTAGCCATTTGAAGTTTGTTCCTGGTGTGCGGAAGTTTAGATGAGCACAGCCTGCGGTTCCCTGCAAGATAATTGTAATGCGGTCTCCTTCATCATCTATAATATCGCATAGGATATTACTTGTGCCTCCAGTGATAACTTTGTATAGCTTGTTGGGGGTTAGCCCTTTAGGAACTATCATTCCTGCATACTTAGGAAAGAAAACTTCTCTTCCTTCTAATGTTTTTAAATCTATTAGCTTTGTCATAATGTTAGCTCCTCAGCTCCAGATAAGATATAGGGCCACAGCAGGGATAGATACATAAGTTACCCACGTCCATACAAGGATAGGGGCTTCCCCTACTGTCCCCGCAAGGTCTACATGATCAAATATAGTATTGCTTAGCCATACAAGAGCATAAAAGCAAGTAATATTTGTTAGTGCTATCTGCGCCCATAGTTCATTCATTGTTGTTGTCTCGTTCTCCAGTGAGGGCAGTATCTACTTTCGCGGGCTTAGATATATCCACTATCTGATCTAGATACCCGCCATTGAAATATTCAATCTTAGCAGCTAAGGTGTTCCCCTTTATCCTTTGGGTAGCTACTGCTTTATCCAGCACATGCTCTTGTGCCATTATATCAAGCCTATTCCTAGCTCTTGTCATAGCTGTATAGATAAGCTCTCGAAACAGCAATATAGCATTAGAGTCATGGAGAGCTACTATGACATTGGGCCACTCAGAACCCTGAGCTTTGTGTACAGAGAGAGCATAACCAAGGGTTAGGGATGCGAAGTCCCCAACAGAAGAACAGATATGATCAGCTCTGTCCTCGCCTTGTAGGAATCTTTTAGGACGGATGTACACTATATGGCTAGCAGAGCGTTTCTTTTCATCTTCGTTGTCAGAGGAGAGCATAGCATCTATATCCACAGCAGAGTAATCATACTCCATGAAATCCTCACCTGCTGCCTCTGTTTCTATCGCACCTCTATTCCCTATTATCCTTCCACTGTAATCCATATTGCGTGATGCTGTTCTAGGTAGCTTACCAGTGTACATAGAGTTAATCTCTATCTTGGTTACTATACCCTCTATCTTGTCCATAAAAACCCTATCCCCAACAGCAAGATACATAGTTATAAAACCTACTATTATCTCATACACTTCCCTATGTTCTTTTTGTGAGATAATAGTAGCTACAGCTTTAGCTAGGTTTTTAGCTGATACGGCGTTGTCATTATCTTTAAAGAAGGGAGAGAGGATCATATCTTCGTAGGGGTCAAACTCTCCAGCAGCTATCATCTTAGCTACAAGCCGGGAAAAACTAACTTCGAAGTTAGCAGTAGCTACTTTTATTTTCTGTTTCCCATGAAAGACTCTTACTCCTTGCCCCCCGTGATAATCTTGTTGTATCTTTTTGCCTTCCAAACAGCTTAGGGCTTGGCGAATAATAGGGTTATCTAGTGCTGTTCTATGAACCTTTGTTAACTCCGCTACTGGTATCTGCTGCAAAGCATAAGCTAAGATTGATTTTCCTATAACAGGCGGGAGCTGGTTTATATCCCCTAGTAGCAAGATTTGCACCCCATCGGGAAGCGCATCGAATAGCTGCTGCCAAAGAGATACAGGCCCAACCCCTAACATGGATGCTTCTTCTAACACTAGATGGGTGATAGCTAGTTTGTTATCCTTATCCTTCTTAGGATAGTCCCTTCTTTTTGTCACACCTTCATCATTTATTGTATATTCCACTACGTACTCTAGTAAAGTATGCACCGTAGTCACATTATAGCCAAACTTCTCAGCTATGGTAGGATGGGACATTAGTTTGTTTCTAATATTATCGGCAGCTTTATTAGTATAAGCCACTATTGCTATAGATGGAGCAAGCTCATATCTACCTTCGCCTTTTATCCTGTATTCTATCCAATCCCAGGTATGCCTTGATAGCCACAGCAAAGAGATAGCTTGCATCAAAGTAGATTTACCCGTGCCTGCTTTGCCTATGATAGAGAAGTCCACCCCTTGGATAGCTAATTTTAAGGCTGATATCTGGGAGGTATCCAGCTTGATTGGCTTTCCGCTAGCATCTACCAGCGACCCAAGCTCTGGATATGGGATCAAAGGAGGAAGGGAGGTCAGGGATACGGATATTGGCTTAGCCAGGGGCTTAGGCCTTGCCGGTATTGTTATTGTAGCTACAGGAGAGACCTGTAGCCGGATAGCAGGCACAATGAGCTTGCTCATATCCCCTTCCCCCAATCACATCCAAGCCCTGCATCTTTAAGCTCTCCAGTTAAATACCTTCTAATCAGCTTAAGGCTTTTATGCTCTACACTATCCTGAGATAACATATATTCTTCCTTACCTATAGACATCATTGTATCAATTATTTCTGTTACCCTAGCGCGGATAGCTGGTGTGACAGTTAGCCATTTAGGAGCACCAACATTATCATCCCATATCAAAAACGAGGCTGCTTTTCTAACACTGGTTAGCGCCAAGGTAGCACCACTGTCCGGGATAGCATTATGTAGTTTAGGAAGTAGCTTAGCTACCCTGTTGCTTACGCTCTTAATATCCATCTTAGCTACAGATAACCTTTCTTTCTTCTGCTTTAGGGTGTTGCGTGTCTTGATATAGGTTTCCATATCAGCTTTGGTCACATCTTGGCAAGCTATAGCCTTAAGAGTCTTGTAGATCCCTTGTGCATTTTGGGTTGCCGCAGTGGTGAGATTAACAGTTAGGGGTTGGGAGTTTAGATGTGCTCTGGTATTGCGGCATTGCCAATATAGCTCTATCAGACAGTTGGTAGGTATCTTTTGCAGCTCTTCGTTCACTTTGCCTCTGAGGTACTGAGGTTCCTGCTTAGGGTTAGCTATCAGCTCTGATTCTGTAAGCTGCAACAAGATCCCAGCGGCTATATAGCTTGTTGGGAGAGAATTAGATTTAGTCTCTATCATCTTGTATAGCCGTGCAGCGTTGGCAACTGTGTGGTGGGTGGCTGGCCACAGATCATTGTGTTTATAATCGTCCTGTATCGTACTGGATAGCCCAGTTATAGGACAAACTAGATAGTGTATAGTAGATGGCATAGTATCAGTATCCTCGGCAACGCCGATTAAACAGCAGCTAGTGTAGTTAGTTCTATCACCTTGTAGGTAGGCCGGTCTGTTATCTCCTTGTATTCCCAGATCTGGCCAGGAGTTAGCTGTTGGATCAGCTCCCCAATGTTGTGGATGAAACATACTTTATGGGATTGGGTACGGGCTATCCATCCATCTTTAGACTGCGTGTCGCGTAATATGCGTACTTGATTGGTTGCTGGCATTAGTAGTGCTCCAGAAGATCATAGTTCAGCTAGTAGATAGGGAATTGATTTCCCTGATTGAGTTGATTACAATATCACAGAAGGGGATTTTTGTCAAATCGGAGGCAAGTGCCTGATTTTCAAGGGTTTTTCTGTTACGGATGTCTCTGATCTTGCCGATCAACCAGATCCTTATTCCGTCTCTCTGATCTTATATTTTGTGTGTGCTGTAAGTGCCTGATTTGCCTCATAATCTTTGGGCTTGGATCATGCTGATCTAGCAAATCTACAGGATCTACAAAATCCGAGGTGGGGGTGTGTTGTCCCGCCTAAATCCCATCATTCCCGGTACTATCTATATCCGCCTATCCTCCATTACCAATATATCTCTAGTCGGTAGCTCTATCCTCTCATTTTAGCTAGTAGAGTATGCTCCTTGCGTATATTTGTTATGTGTTTGTGTCAAAATGACAAGTATATATAGGCTAATAGCTATACATGGATAGTCAGATAGATAGGTACTAACTGGATATAGGTTATAGCTAAGGGGTTAGTAGTGGAGTGTAGATAGTACGGGAAATATCACCATATTAGACGGGTCAACACACGGGGGCCTCCATATTTGTAGATCCTGTAGATCCTGTAGATCAAGGAGATCCTGGTACGAGGAATAGGAGGAAAAACAAGGGGTTAGCACATGATGGAAATTTGATATCAGAGAGACGGAATAAGGATAAGGTCAATCAGTGACATCAATGTCCGTTTTTCCCTTGAAAATCAGGCACTTGTGGGCGGTTCCGATTTGACACCAAAGACATATTTAGCGTTCCGGCCCAATCACGAGCAAATCAGCTATATATTAAAGGAGTAGGCCTTTAGCGGTTATCTCTGCTCTACTAGCTATAGGTAACTAAGATACATAGTGCTATAACTAAACGATCTATCTCTAGTGGTTGACAATGCAGCACTAGGGAGCGATACTATAGTTACACCAACAGAGAGGAGCAGAGATTATATAACAGATGCAGAGGAGGAAGTAATAGAATTCAGATGGTGAGAGAGATATTTCGCATCGGTAGAGGGCAATTTATCTGCTAACTATGAAAAATGGGAGGTAACATGAGCGACCACAGAGCAATAGCGCTAACACGCACCAGACTAGCAGCAGTCACAGAGCAGTTAGAAACTTGCAAGACCCTAGCCAGCTACTTCCACACACAGAAAGAGTTCAGCTCTTGGGCTAAGATGATGCAAAGGTGCAAAGCATACAAAGCCCAACTAGCTATCTTGGCAGCATCGGATACTGCAACCACAAGATAGCCAGGATTACTAGTAGCTAATCTCACCTATTGAGCCAACAACCACGATTATGATACAATGCAGGTTCTGAAATACAGATTCCACCGATGGCCTTTAGGCCGAACACAACAGAGAGAGAGTGATACCATGAACAACAACGCTGAAACCCTGATTACAGAAACCGAAGTCGCCTCTATAGGCGACACCCAAACAGACTGTGAAGCCCCACCACTCAGCCCACAAGAAGCTGGGGACGCCAAATTCCATGAGGTGCAAATGCGTATCGCTGAGCGCAAAGCAGGCAAAAACGTATTCAAGTGCTTCCTTACCTATGGCATCCCTACACTGGATCAGGTATCCCCTAACCTGCCAGCCCCGGATAGTTGGGAAGGGACAGAAGTAACAGAGGGCGAAGAGACCATTGTAGTTAACTCCCCTGTCTACACCAGCGATACCCTCCAATACGTCCAGGATGCTATTATCCAGCGGCTACAGGGCCTTGCTCGCTCACGTCTATCAGCTGGGCAGGAGCAGTGTACCACGTGGAATGAGGTAGCAGAATCTGGTGGTGCAGGTACTAAGTATCCTGTACAGCTTAAAGCGTTTCGTGAGGGCTTTGCCACATGGCTGCAAGATGTATCTCCTTACAATGAAATCCAGTCTGCGGCTATCATGTCCTATACAGACACTCGCCGTCTGCTTACTCAGGATGACGAGCGCAAGGCCAAGTTCGCAGGTGTAGTCAGTGAGTATGTAGAATCGCTTGGCGATAAAGCTGTGGAGATTGGCTCAGTCATCTCTGCTATCAACCGAGCTATCACCACCACTCAGGAAGATCTGGACTGGTAAGCAACTGCTGATAAGGCTTCCTATCTCTGAGTCAGGGGGATAGGAAGCCTTTTTATTTTGCCTCCGCGTCTGTATATCAAAGGGAGTGCAAAATTTTTACTAAACTTTTCCTATAGGCTTACCTAATGTCTAATCTACGTCCACTAGTTCGTGCGATCTTAGCTACCTTGACTATAGTAGGTTTCTTCTGGGTTATAGGTATTGTATTCCTAGGTATAGGAGATGTGCCACAGCCACTAGAGGATGCCGCTAAGACCCTACTTGGGATACTATCAGCAGCACTGTTGCAAATTTTAAATTTCTATTTCGGTGATAAGGCGTAACAGCCACAGAGATAACAGATGGCAATTGACTCCATAAAACTAATAAACTTAGCTGCTAGAGGGATACCACAAACCCATATAGCTAAGGCTCTTGGTATAACAGATAGTGCTGTGAGTCAATTGCTAGCCAGAGATGATGTCCAAGGTAAAGTGCGAGAGATGGAAGCTGAGCTAGCTTCCAAGGATCTAGATGAGCTAATCTCCCTAGAAAAAATAAACGTCTCTCTGCGAGGAAAAATAGGGGATCTAGTTGAGGAAACTGACTCCTTAGGAGAAGCAGTAACCGCGCTAGAAAAGATAACAAAAATGCAGAATCAAAAGCGTAGCGGTAACGTAGATACAGATGAAGGAATAAGGAAGATAACAATAACAATTCCAATATTCCTGCAACAATCCCTACAGATAAGCACTAGCAGCAAGAATGAGATAATAGATATAAACAATAGATCCATGGCTACAATGCCAACCTTATCCGTACACAAGTTAATAAAAGACACTAGGAATGCTACAGACCCCAATACAGATACCATTAACCTTGACGCGGTTAACTTCTAGATTACCCTCCGCTACTAGGACACCACGTCCTTTGCTTGGCAAGGAACTTGCGCGGATAGAAAAACTACAAAAACTACTAGGACAACCCAGGCTCTCATGACGGAAGCGCAACAACTAGATTTCTCTCATGAGCAAGTAGCCACACTGATAAGAGATGATCTTGATTACCTAGCAGCAGTGCTTATACCTGATGCAGCTACTTCTCCTTTCCCAGAGTTCTATAGGATAGTCTGGGCTTACATCCTGCAAAATCTGCACAAACTAGGGGTAGAGAGTACCTTTAGGTTTGCTTTGGGGCTACCCAGAGGGTATGCCAAGACGGTATTCCTTAAGTTGCTAGTTTGCTATCTTATCATACATGACTATGAGATATCCTTTATAGCTATTATATGTGCAACAGAGAAGCTATCTAAAAACTTCCTAGCAGATATAAACACTATGATGGAGAACCCCATCATCACTCAGCTATATGGCAGCTGGGAAGCCTCCCTAGAAAAGGATACAGTAGATGATAAAAGGGCAAGGTTTAATGGTAGGTTAGTAATTCTAGTATCAGCTGCTGTGGGAACCTCAGTTAGAGGGCTGAACATAGATAACAAACGCCCCCATCTTATAATATGTGATGATGCACAAACCAAGGAATGCGATAACTCAGATACAGAGAGAGCAGCTCTGAAGCAATGGCTGGTAGGCACCCTGTTTAAATGCTTATCTAAAACAGAAAAGAAAGCGGTGCTGTATATAGGGAATATGTACTCTACAGAGTGCATGCTGTACATGCTATCTACAATGCACTCCTGGACATCACTTATAACAGGAGCCATATTAGCAGATGGTAAGGTTCTGTGGCAGGATATACAAACCTTAGCAGAGCTGATGGAAGAGTATGAGCATGATAATGAGCTAGGAGAAGGGGCTACATGGTTTGCAGAGATACAGAATGATCCAACCGGGGCCTCCTGCGGGCTACTAGAGCTAGGGGAGAAATTGCCTAAATGTGCCACAGTCGAAGATCACACTATTTACCCTATAAAGTTCATAACTGTTGATCCAGCAGGAAGGAAAGCCACCTCTGATGATAACGTAGTAGCTACTCATGCGCTGATAGATGGGGAGAAAGGACTAACCTTATATATAGCTAATGGTAAATGGTCTCCTACAAGAGTGATAGAAGAGATAGTTGATCAGTGTATCGAGTATCGAGTCCCCATAGTATTCATAGAAGCGGTAGCATACCAAGAAACTTTAGCTTTCTGGCTAGAGAAAGCACTGGCTAAAAGGAACCTAAATGTAAAGGTTATCCCCTTGCCAACAGGTACAGCTTCTAAATACCGCAGGATAAAAGCATGGGTAAAACAATTCGTAGGAGGAAAATGGTTTATAGCAGATCCTACCTCCTACAATAAAGCTACCTTTCAGTTATACAAGTACAAAGCTGATAGAACTGATAATGTAGATGATATACTTGATGTGCTAGCCCAAGGCATATTAGCTATAACAAAACACTACCAAGAAATAATAAGGGCTACTCCTTTAGAGGAAGAGCAACAAACCCCAAAAGCTAGGGTTATGACAAACAATACCTCATTAGCCAGATTAAGGAGTGCATTAAGGTGACAATGAAACTATCTGCGGTTACTAATAAGAAGCTACTGCGTCTAGTAAAAGAGATACAGAAAAAACAAAAAGGATTCTCTAGTTTCAGAGATAAGTTAGAATCAATAGATGAAGCCTATGCCAAGTCAAGCGTAGCTATAGGAAACACCGATGACTGCACAGGGGCTAACTCTACTGTACCCAACAATGAGGCTATAAAAGTTCCTATTGTTAACTCAGAGATAGATTCTGTAACAGCCTTCCTGGCTGATATCTTTGTTAACCGCACTCCGCTATTTGCTGTTATCTCCGATTCTGCTAGACCAGAACTTGCTCTAAAGATGCAAGCACTGATAGCCAAAGATGCCAGACAGCAGAGATGGGGACGCCAGCTCCTAAGTTTCTTAGCTAAGTCTGTGAGGTATAATATAGGAGCTATAGAGGTAGATGAGGCCTCACAGAAAGACTTTAACTTAGCTTCCGAAGGGATAGATGGAAAAGCAAAATCAGAGGTAACCTATACACCCGTAACAAGGCTGAACTCCTTAGATATGTACAATACTCTATTTGACCATAGAGTGCCTCCAGCAGACATAGCTGTTGATGGTGAGTACGCGGGGTACAATAAGATCATATCTAGGATAGCACTTAAATCTATTGGTAACCGCAGAGCAGATGAAAAGATAGCCTATAATCTTAAAGAGGCATATGCTTCCTCTATGGTTAGTGCTTCTCAGTATTTTAATCTACCTCCAGACATAGCTGTGTCCTCCCACCTATCCGCAGAGGATAAAACTGATTGGTTCAATTGGTTGAACATAACAGATATAGATACCTTAAAAATGGCTAAGTCTAGCTATTTCTACACAAGACTATACTTGCGGATAATACCCACAGAGTTTAACATTCCAATAGTAAATCCTACAGTTCCAAGGATTATTCGGTTAGAGATAATCAACAATGAGCATATCATCTCCTATAAAGAGATGGTAACTCCTCTGGATATGCTGCCTATATTCTTCTCTGATACAAGAGAAGATGGATTTGATTATCAAACTAAATCTGTAGGGGAGGGAGTTGTTCCATATCAAGATGTAGCAACAGAACTGCTACATACCAGACTGGAAGGATCTAAACGTGCGCTGTCTGATCGGGCTATCTATGACACAGATTACCTAGATCCACTAGACGTGAATGCGCCAACAGCAGCTGCTAAGTTGCCACTAAAGAAAGCTCTTCGTAACGCTGGCGATAGACCTAGAATGTCTGAGATCTACTACCAGATACCCTTTGAGGGACAAGGAGTTGTTAACGCTCTTACAGATCTAGGCACAGTTATGCAACTAAAAGATCAAGTAAATGGGGTTGGTATGGGAATGAGAGGAGAACACAGGAAGGGAAACCGCACATTAGGAGAGTTTAACGCTGTAGAGGGAGGCTCCTCTACTAAAGGAATGCCAATAGCTATAAGGATAGAAGAGCAGGTAATGACCCCTGTTAAACTGTTTGTCAAGTATTTTATACTGTCATCGGATAAAGTAGAGAAAGAGATACTGGATGTAGAATCCCAAACTCTGTTAAATATAAACATTTTAGATCTACGTAAAGCCCTTCTAGAGTTTAGACTTACAGATGGGCTTAGACCTAAAGCTGCTCTCACAGATCCAAACATGATGTCTACTGCTCTACAGTTTGTACAAAACTCACCAGAGCTGAACCAAGAGTACAGCGTTGGTGGAATATTTGCAGACATGATGGCGTTAGTAGATATAGATATTTCTAAACATAAAAGGAACATCCAAAATGCTGGAAGTAACCCCCCAGAGCCTAACCAGCCTGTTCAACCCGAGCCTGCTAACCCCGGAGATAGAGGAGCAACTGGATAAGCTGTTATCCGCTCCACATGTACAGCAACGAATCTTGCAGATAACCATTAAGCTATTAATGGAAAATGGTGTAGACATGGAAGATAACACTAAAAGAAGTGCCCATATAATAAAAGGGCTTAATAGAGGGGTACTGCTATTTGCTAATGAGCTTCTAGATATCCCAACACAATTACCACTAACCTAGAGGATTAACATAATGGCTATTCCAGGCCTTAGCCCAGATATGAACCCAGCAAACCCAGCAACACCCGTCGCTCCTGTAATTGAGCCTACTCCCCCGGAACCAAAAGGGCTTGACAAATTTTCCGATTTGTTCGATAATGACAAAACAAAGGTGCCAAAAGAGGGAGAGCAAGTTACTCCTCCAGAGTCTCCTACCCCGTTTGATCCAGTAGCCCTGTTGGATAATGAAGAGGCTACCACTGCTTTACTCTCAAAGTTAGACTTCAGTAAAAGTATATCAGAAGATACCCAGGCTCTTATAACAGCTAATGATCCTGGGGCGCTTCTTGCCCTCACAAATGACATAGGTAAACAAGCCTATATGCAAGCTATGCGTCATACCGCTGCTATCAATAAACGGTACGTAGACGAACAGCTTGCTTCTCATTCAACAGATGTTACCTCAAAGATAAACTCCCAGATTTCAGATAGAGAACTAGCTACATTGTTACCAGAGATTAAAAATCCTTTGGTAGCCGCAGGTATAGAAACCTTTGTAGAGAGATTTCGTGCACAGAACCCAACAGCTTCTACGTCTGATGTAGTAACCCAGGTTAAAGAATATCTAGGGGAACTGAATTCCACTGTTAATAAACCTCCCCCCGATACTACAAATCAGCCTACAGAGATAGACTGGTTTAAAGATCTAGGTATCGAGGAAACCCAATAACTTGTAATTAAGGATATTTATTATGGCTACACTAGGCACACTTAATGCCAATGGCTTTTTTCGTACCAGCTTTAATCCGTCAGAGCTGAACAGGAAGTCTTTCTCTAATACCATCATGCGGCTGTTCCCTAACGGTTCATCTCCTCTATATGCCCTCACAGGGGAGATTAATAAGAGCAAAGCAGTAGCTGCCTCTCATGGCTACTTCACCAAGCACTTTGCTCTTAGCTCTCTTACTGTAAATGGAACAATCCTAGCAGCTGCTACTGCTTTGGTTGTAGATTCTACAGCTGGCATTGTAGCAGGAATGGTATTCCAGGTGCCCTCCACTAGGGAGAACGTACGGGTCAATACTGTTACCAATGCCACTACCCTACAGCTAGATCGTAGTTTTGGACGTATTGCAGCAGCTACCATCACTGATAATGATGTGCTCAAGCTGGTAGGTAACTCGCATGTAGAAGCCAGTGATAGACCTATTGCCCGCTCTATGGCTTCTGTGTATGTACCTAACTATACCTCTATCATCCGTAACGCATGGCATATCTCAGGCACTGCTAGGGCCTCTATGGCAGAAGCAGGTTTCAACAACGTAGCAGAGTCAAGACTAGATTGTACAGAGTTCCACTCTACAGACTTTGAAGGACAGCTACTCTGGGGACAAGCTGTAGCTCCTGCCACTGATGCTACTACCGGCAGTCCTATCCACAGTACCCAAGGTCTTGTAGATGCTATCTATGAATTTGCCCCAGGGAATGTACAAACCGCAGGAGGTACTACTACCTATGCGCAACTGGTATCTCTTGTAGAACCTATGTTTGCACACTCTACCTCTAAGACTGGTGGTGGACTGAAAGAGCGTGCTTTGTTCTGTGATTCTATAGCCATGAAGGTTATCCATGATATTGGAGTTGCCTCTGGTCAAGTAACCATGACCACCAAAGAGACCTCTTTTGGAATGATCTTTACAGAGTTTAAGATCTATAAAGGTGTGCTAAGGCTCATGGAGCATCCTCTGCTATCTGAGACTACTACTGGAACCGGCATTGCTGTAGGTGTGGATCTTACTTCTGTGGGTGTTGCATATCTTGAAGGCAGAGATGTTAAGAAAGAAGATTATGATGGCTCAGCTGATGGATCTAACTCTGGCACAGATGCTTCTGGTGGCTCATTGCTATCCGAGTTTGCTACTGAGTTCACCAGCCCACAAACATGCGGTATCGTTAATGGATTCACCGCAGCAGCCTAATTAGCTCGCTTCTCCTGGCCAAGGATGGCACCCTACAGAGGATTATTTAAATGTCAACACCTAATAATGCAGCAGCAATACAGACAGGGGCGCAAACTGCGCTTAAAGCAGAAGCCAAAGATGGAGGTAAACTTGCAGCAGCTAAGCTGGAAACTGAGATGCAGGAAGCACACCAAGCTGCTGATAGCCTAGCAGAAGGACAAACAATGTACACCAAACTCGGCGATACAGTGTTTAACTGTCTAGCTGATAACGGGAAACCCATTTGCTTTGCTGGTGGTTGCTTTGTAGTAGAAGATAGTGACCCAAATGCAGAAGCCTATAAAGATGCATTGGATTACCACACTGCATGTGGTACGTTAACCAAGCAAGTAGGCTAAGACTAGATGGCTACCTATGGTGAGATAGTAACAGAAGTTGGATTGGTTGTTCCTGTAGCTTCTTGGAACACATTAGTTCGCTCTAAAGTTAACCAGATTATTAGATTAATATCTACTTCTGGGTATTTTTGGAGAGATATAGTAGAATCCACCATAGGTAGTTCTGAGGGCGTAGATGCTGTAGCTAAAATACAATCTATTCCTATAACTGCTGCCATAAGAAAGATGATATATGTGCAGTATCCTGAGTCAGATACTAGGATACATCTTGTAAATCTTGAAGGACTTAAAAAGAGGGAAGCCTGTGCGGCACTCCAAGATATAGCATATCTATCAGGGAATGCATTGCATATTCGGCATACAGAGCTAGCTTCCAGTTTCAATCTTGCCTATTATACAAATCCAACTAATTTCAATACCGATGGTACAGAAGATGCGCTTTCCAACTGGATAACAGACCTAGTCCCAGGGTTAGTAGTAGATATTACCTCTTCTTATATCCTAAATCTTAAAGGGGATAATGAGGATTCAAAAAAGATAGGAGATCTTGCTGCTATGATGCGAGCTACCTATATTAGAGATTTCATAGATAGTGTGGAAGGAGATTAATACATGCCTCAGATATTATTAGCAGCTCAAACAGCAGCAGGAAACTCAGAAGAATTTACAGTTACGGCTTCTGGTAAATCTTCTGAACGTATGCCCGCGCATTTTACTTGTCCTGGCATAGGCGCAGGAGAAACAGGAACCCTGGAGAAGAAAAATAATGCCGGCACATGGAATATCTATGCTATGCCTGGCAGTGAACATATTATAAATGATCTCCGCTCTGGAATAGCCGTATATGCTCCGGGTATGTATAGAATAGCTAAGTCAATGACTGTAGCCCCGGTTCCTGTAGAAGTCTCCTCTGGGTTGGAACCTTGAGGCATTCTCTGCTTACAAGTTCTATAGGTTTGGCTTTATCTTCTGCTATAGGCTCAAGTGTAGCTGCTGGCTTAGATGCGAGTGTCAAGCTATACCAACTTCCGCAGTCGGACTCAACCGGAAAGATACTTTTAGGGCAGCAGCTAGATCTGCGAGAGGATGATTTACTGCTGCCTGATCATGAAGGGGTGCCATGGGTTATCCCAGGTGCGCTGAATACGTTGGTACCAGGCGGGACTGTGCCGCATAGGTTTGCTAGGATTGAGCAGAATCTATGGCCGAATAGTGATGACTCTGCCAACCCTACTACCCAGACAATTTCTGTCATAAGCGGCAATGAATACCAGATAAGGATAGGCCGTGGCTCTGCGGTTGCAGCTACTGCTGTGTGCAGCGGTGCTTTTACCGGCACACTTACTGGAGATGCTACAGAGCCTCAGGCATTCATTGCAGCAGCTACGGCAACAACTGCGTCATTAACTGTCACTATATCTGGTGAGGTAGCAGATATAGCGTTGTTTGATGTTACTGGCCAGGGCAACCAAAACCCCGGCGAGTACCAGAGAGTAGACGCGGCCAACGGTTTATATGGTTTCGCGTATTACGCCACAGAAAAGGCCAATACTGTAGATGGTGCTGGAGCAGTAACTGAGGATGTTGGCGCTAAGCTAGACCCTGCACCAGAAATGGTTGCATGGCCTCTGAGCACTAACCTGTTTGATGTCTCTGAGCCTGTTGATTTAACTGAGCTTGATGTTAAAGGCGGAGTTACTGTAGATGTATTACCTGCGCGCTGGTTAAACCTATTTAATAATGCCGTAGCCTTTGTTGATAACGCTCAAACAAGATATGCGTATCAGGTATATACTGTAACCGTAGGAGTTGCTTACGCATTTAGTATTTATGTGAAGATGGATGACCTGGGTGTGCCTACTGTTGGTAACAGTAGCGACCCTACAGCTGATTTTCTTATTATTTTCGAAAGCTCCGGAATAAACCACGTTGATGATATAGAGGCTATAGCAGATAACGTATACAGGATAAAATATACTAAAACAGCAACAACAACCAACACAAACTTTGGTGTCGTTAAGTATACTGGCCAGTCTGCCAAGGGGTTTAAAATAGTTGGATACATGCTGGAGCCTGCTAATTTTGTTGGCCCGTATATAGCAGCCACCGGTGCGCCTGTGTCTAGGGATGCAGTAGCCTCCCAGATACCTATAACAGGCAAAGTAAACCAAACAGAGGGCGTGGTGCATGTAAGATTTACACCTACCTTCGCACAAACTACACTATCAGCAACAGCAGAAGGGATAGTAAGCCTACGAGACGCAGCAACCAGTCTGCTCTACATGGATTCTGCAGGGTTTAAATCCACAGACGGAACAAACATAGCTACAGCAAATGCCACCTTTATAGCTGATACAGAGATAGAGATAGCCGTGCGCTGGAGCACAGCCCTAAACGAGCTACAGATCGGATACAACGACGGCAGCTGGACGTGGGGAACAATAGTCAATTACAACGGTGGATTCACAGAAGGTGCCTTTATAAACTGGTTCTATGGCCTAGAGTCTGGAGGAGCCTCCATGAGCAAATCAGATATTTACAATAAAGACATGACCATAGCACAGATAGAGGCTTTGCCATGAGACAGACAGTAATTTTGCTAGTGCCGGAAGCAGCAAAACAGTCTGCCAACCTAGATAATATTCTGGCAAAAGTTGGCGCTCGCTGGCAGCATAACATCATGCCAGGAACGAGAGTGGTTGGCGGAAGAAAACTTGTTCAGATACGCATAGATGGTGAGCTTGACGGTCTGGTTGCACTGCTTGAGAAGAAGTTACCTTTGTGGTCAATCGTGCGTATGCGCAGAATCAAGCCGGATATCGCAGTAGAAGAAGTGCCTGCGGTGGACGAGGAGGGCAAACCTGTGCTGGACAATAGAGGCAGGCAGCGGTTTGAGCGTGTAAAACGGTTTGCTGTTATCCGAGGTAGGAAAACTGCGGAAGGAGATACCCTCATTAAGCAGCACATGATTAAACGCAGAGACGAAGAGGGAAAAGAGGTGCCATTTAGCGGGATTGTACGTCTGCCACACAATGCAAATGATGATGAGTATGATTACCCAGAGACAGTGGAGTTTTTGTAGGCTATGACCCCAGAAGAGATCAAACACTATCTAAATGAGGTATTGGATTCCAGAGATTCACTGGATAGACAAACACATACTAATGATCATATATTTATAGCTAGCCTAGTAGAAGCCAGTAAACGCAGAAGGGATACCATGGATAAGATTAAAGCGCAGATAGGGGGGTGGGCAATAATATCTTTTCTATCAGGTATAGGATTTGCTGTATGGGCACTGGTACAAAGTTTAACAGATAAGTCTGGTGCCTCCTAATGCCTCTTCGCAACTACCCATTAGCTACCCCTGAAGGGGACTGGATACCAATAGATGTATTGGAGCCGATATCAAAATTGGAACCAATAGCTATTACTACTTCTGCTATGGGGGCGTCGGTTGCTATCCCCTTCTATGAGGAAAGGGTATTAGAGATAAGATCTACAGTAGATTGTGAGATAGGATTTAATGTATCACCCGTTAATGGCACCTCTGAGAAGGGTACTTATTTTCTATTCGCAGGAGAACCCAAGTTGATATTTCCTATAGGTGGGCAGGTAAGCGCATTAGCTCTAAGTACTTCAGGAACTTTATATGTGAACATCTTGAATCTCTGGGAAGCTACCAAGAAAGATTACCAAACCGATATTAGTGAGTGAAGGCTATGCAGCGGGTTTACACGGGAAGGCAAGTGGTAGCGTGTAGCAGCGGGAGGGTCTTGCCCGACCGATGGTTCCCGCCACCACGCAGACAGGCTCACGTGTACAACCCCAAATAGCTGTAACGGATAAAATATCTCTATGTCTAAACTTACATCACAGGCAAATCTAAAAGAAGGATTACGTATCCTAGATGAGGAGCTAGCTCCTTCTTCTGCTGGGGCTGTGTCCAATCAGGGATTTCATATACCAGATGTAGATCTGATAGACGCTCAGAACGCCTTACCTACTATTAATGGGTATACCTCATTTTTTGGAACAGGAGATACATTAGAGGTAACACCTCTCAGCTCTACAATAAGAATTCAGGAAGAGATAGTATATAAAACCCTACATGGAAACACTATTCAAATAGCTTTTTGTGAAAAAGGATTATATATAAGAGCATTAGCTGGAGATGGAGTATCAGTGCTGACTAATGTCCCAGTAGCAGGAGATGACCCTGAGTATGATAAAATAGATCTACCGGCTGGGAAAGGTGCTTGGATAGAAGTTCTATCTACTGTGCCTCTATCAACCTGGAAACAATGGACATTTACTTTAATGTCTAACACCCTATATGTTTATCAAAAAGGAATGAACTTTGTAGGTAATATAACTTCGTATAGATCAGAACAAGTTATATTTGAGCATCTTGTGCCAACCTATATTATAGGAACAGGACAAAGACATACGTTTACTTATACCTCTGAGGATGATTCTGCTGGAGATGACACATATAAGCGCATCAATATAACTACTGATACAGGATTAGATTTTGGTGTACAGCAAATAGCCGTAGATTCTGCCTCTGATGTAGCAAGAGCTATGGAGGCCTGGGAGGCTATATTCTCTTCTACTGGCTTTTTCAGCTTTGAGGCCACAGAGACACTGAGAACAGAAGTAGATATTGATGCTCTTATTGCTATAGATCTAACACTTAGTGAGCTACAGGCTATAATAGCTGATACCTCTCATGATGGTGCCGCCTCAGAATTAACCCTAACAGCGATAGGAGAGTAGCATGGCTGTCTATTCTGGTGTATCCTTTAGTCCTACAGAGACAGCCATGCCTAGGGAAATAGCTTTCAATGTAGATGGAACAGCATTATATATGTTCTCTACCACAGGGATTATAGATCAGTACGCCCTGGCTACTCCTTGGGATATAGCTACCATAGTGTTTATAAGGAGTACAGATTTAACTGGGGTACCTCCCTTTTCTCCTGCCTATCAAGGGACTATCATTGTTGATCCTACTGGAACAATGATATATTTGAATGATGTATCTAGGGTACTTATATTTACACTATCTACTCCCTGGGATATATCCAGTATTTCCTATACTTCCTCACTAACCTTAGAAGCCTCTGGGGTTAATTATTACAATGATATGGCAATATCGGCTACAGGAAATTATATCTATTTTCTTAGCTGGGGCACCCAGATAGTTACGTATTATATCCCCACTCCTTGGGATCTATCTACTGCTTATTTTCAGACATCTGATACTTTGGTTATACCCGGTGGGTACGGAGGAGCAAGTTCTTTATATCTAAATCCAGCAGGAGATAAGCTATATGTGCTGCTGACAACAGAAGAGCTAGTTTTACAGTATGCTATGTCCACTACTTGGGATATTACCTCTGCTGTATATGAAAATAAAAGTTTTAGTGTAGTACCAGAAACTACAACCTCTAAAATACTACGCTTTAGTGCCTTAGGTGCTACCCTTTATATTGGAGACTCTACAACTTTATATCAATATATAGTACCAACAGCTTGGGATATAACCTCTACACTAAAAGGGATTAAAATTACCGGGTTTAAAAAGAACCTTCCTACATACCTCTCTTACAAAGGCAACACAGTACAGTTATTACCTTCTGATAGTTCTAATGAGCTGGCTATTAAACTAAGAACCTTATATCTTGCAGATCCCATACTAGCTCCTGATGTAGGTGCTCTATCTGTAACCACAGCTGCTAGTGCTATCTTGCATTATTCTTTCTCGGTAACATTCTCTATAAGCTCTACTATTCCTGTAGCTTCATCTGTTGAAACGCAAGATGGCACCTCAGTGTTTACTGAGGACTCACATGTAGTTCAATCAGCTCCCTTAGAGGCTATGGAAGGTATCTGTGCGGGCAGATCAAGATTAATAGCTTGGGATTCAGAGGGACGGATATACAACTCCGCTACACCAAATTTAGTAGATTTTATCCCAAGTGCTGCAACAGGAGCTAACCAGGTTTCTGTTCCTGCTATAAAAGGTAAGATTATAGTATGTAAACCCTTTACCCAAGGGTTTGTTATTTATGCTACAGGTAATGCAGTAGTAGCCACTTTTAAAAAATCTGCTACTTCTTTGTATGACTATCTTCCTGTAGACAACTCAGAAGGATTGGTGGACTATAGGCACATAGCTACTCATCAAGAACTACACTATTATTGGTCAAGCAAGGGGCTTATAGTATTAGACCCAGCACAACATGAAGCTAAAGATTTAGCAAAGGAACTTACCGATTGGTTAAAGAAATATAGATACCCTATTTCTATCTCAATGTTATCTAACAGATTTTTAATAATATATCTTCAAGATAGAGATAAAGTATTTAGCAATAGAGCAGTAAGGTTGGGAGGTAATGAAGTAACTGCCAAACCTGCGCATGCCTCCTTATCCCCTGTAGAGTTTTCTATGCAGGTTCCTGGAGTTAGTTTATATCCTGTATACCAGAGAGCTTTAGTGTTTGATACCCAGTTGGCTAAATGGGGTACTTGTGACCTTACTCACACTATGCTAGTATCTCTAACTCCTATTAACCAATCTGGATATAACCTGTCTAAAAACTACCAGTTGCTATCAGCTGTTTTGGATAACGAACAACGAGAATTAGCTATAAAACTTGGAGATGGATATACAAGATTATGCACCACCTATCCTACAAACAGCTATGTGCTGTTTGGTCATTACGCAGCACATAGAAATAATCTAACAAAGTTAGTATCTATAACAACTGAGTATGTGGACTATCCAGATAGCACCTTGCAGATAGAATCTTCCCATGATGGAGCTAAGGTAGATTTTGATAATCTCAGCAGTTACGCACAAACTAAGTTAGTCACTACCCAAGATGTAGGATTAGCAGCTAAGTGGTTTAATATTCTTATAAAAGGCCACTATAATATAAAACGTATGTTAGTAAGAGGATATAAATATGGCCGCTCCGAATAAAACAGAAACAGGTGAGATGAAGGATATTCTTCTTAGGGCTACCAGTAATCCACAGGGAATAGAAAAAGATGAACTATTCAGAATATTAACTACAAGTTCTTTACCCTTCACTCCAAAGCAGAGACAATTTGCTAGGGATAATCTCGGGCCAGATACCATGGGTGGTAAACTAGGAGATCCCTATAAAAACAAAGAAGTATTACAGCTATTTTCTAAGTTTAATCCAGCAGATAACTATTTTAGTGCTCTCTATGCAGGGCTAAGGGGTAAATAATCATGGGATCACCATTTGATTTCTCACAACCTATAGGCAAAGTAGGAGGCGGAGGATTTGGTAACTACTCAGGAGGGATACCCACCGGGTTCACAGAAGCGGCTCCTCCCTCCACAACTACAGTAACTTCTTCTAATACGGCCAAGACAGACAATCGAGTACAAGATACTACAAATCAGCAGAGTACAGATTTGCTACGTAGTATAGTAAATGAGGGAGCTACCACAGCACTGACTCCACAGGCATTACAAGCTCTGCAAGGAATAGTAACTGGCCAGGCACAAGATCCGCTGATAGTACAAAAGGATCTCCTAGCTAAGAAGAACTTAGATGCATTACAAGCACTAATGCAAAGGCTTAATCAGGGTAACGCTGAGCAGCAGGCTTCAGGTAAAGTAGCAGAGCTGACAAGAACCCTATCTGAGAGGCTACTCCCAGGTATAAGGGGAGAAGCAGAAGGGGCTGGTACAGGTTTCAACATGGCCTCTAACCTGTTAGCACAGGATGCAACCATAAGAACGGCGGAAGCGCAAAATAGAGCTATTGAGGAATCCAGGCAGCAGATAGCAGCACAGGAGCTAGAAGGACGTAATATTCTAGGACAGCTACTATCTGGTACCTCTGCTGCGGATGAACAACTAATGTCTGCTTTGAGAATATCCAAAGGTGCGGTAGAGAACAAAGCCAGTGCTACTACTGAGTCTGCTGCCACAGCTGTTACAGGCAGAACAGAAGAGGATGTCAGGGGTACAGGCTCAACTACCGCGGATACAACACAGCAGCTAACAGATCCACTTGGTTGGATGCGGGCACTAGGAGCTAACCCTCAGCAGGATAGCAGCGGTAGAGCCTTAGCCACTTTTATAGCAGCTGGTGGAGATCCTGCATATCTGAGCGGAGGTGTGCCCTTTGATTCAGGCATGGGCGATTACCAACAGAGATTAATGCAGGGTATTAGGGGGTATGTATAATGGCTATAGATGATCTGTACGACATGCAGGCTTTTAGCGGATACCTGGATCAACAGAGAGGAGCGGGACTTGTCCCAGAGTTTACTAATATTCCTGGGGCTACCGGCTTTTTTGTCAATGATCAGGCCCCACCAGAGGAAGAGGTGGACTTGCCAGATTTAGAGTCCTTCACAGATTCTCATTCAGCAAACAGAGCTAGCTTAGCGTTGAAGCAAGAAATAGAAAGGGATAAACTTGCTAGAAAGGAAGAACTGGAGAAAGAAGAAGGGTTATCAGATATAAGATTAAATCTTCAAAGTTGGAAAGCTACTGGGTTGGCTAATTCTGATTTAGTAAAAACCACAGAAGAAGAACTTAGAAGAAAAGAACAAGAGATTCAAGCCAGGTTAGCACAGGAAGATAAAAACTATCTACCAAAAGAGCAACTGGCAGAGCAACTATCTGGCAAAGCTAGAGAATTATCAGCGCCTAGAGATCCACTGGCCCCCTCAAAGATAGAACTAATAGCTCTTAAGGCAGGTATGCAAAAAGAGGAGTTAGAACTGTATGCTGCTTATGCCGGAATTGATAAAGAAAAACTCCCACAATTAGCTATAGCAGAGCTTACTCCGGCTAAGAAAAAATATCTTAGAGATGCAGCTGAAACCGGAGATCAAATAACTGGTATGCAGGTAGTGGCTAACAATCCAGGAGCACTAGATTTAGCTAAAATAAAAATAGATAAGGCTTTCCCTAATCAGGGGGAGGCAGCACTTATGAAGAGCGAGCTGGAAGCTCTTAACAAAGAGGTGAAAGATACAATAGCTAATACAAAAGCGGTGGTTCCTGTAGATGCTAAAGGAAAAAGGCTACCTATGTCTAGTTTAAAAGCTAGAGGTTGGAGAGAAGAAGAAGAGAATCTAATAGCCAAGAAGGCTGCTGCAACCAAAGTGTTAGCTGACTTTAGTACCAGATTTAGACAGGATTATTTAAACCTAAGTGGTCTATCTGTAGTAGATATTCATAATCTTACTCAGCCAGAAAAAGAAATACTAGCTGTTATGGCACCAGAGATACAAACATTACTTGGCTTAATTGATAATCCTGATAGCACGTTAGAAGAAAGACTGTACGCTAAAGGAAAGATACAATATGATATTCTGTATAATCTCCCAGAGGCTACTAAAGCAACGATAACTGCTGGAGGACTAGGCACTGTAGGTGTGCCACAACCAGATTTACAGTCTATCTTAAATAAAATTTACATTTCTGGCAGTGATAAGTTTAATAAAAAATATGGCAACACAATAGGTATAACCTATGATCTTGGGAATCTACCTAAAGGAGCCTTATAATGCTGTCAAGAACACAACTAGCTACTCTCTCAGCCCAGACAGAAGTAGAGGCTACAAATAAAGATCCTTTTGAGCTAGATGATATATTTGATTTTGCTCTAGCTACAACTGTAGATATAGGCACAACCCTAGTAAACTCTCTCACAAATGTAATAGCTGCTATTACACCTTTGGATGAAGGAACAGATTGGGATACAGGTAATATCTTACAGGCTATGAACGAAGATGCTGGTAGATTTTATGACCAAAACAAAGATCTAGTACAGCTAGCTTCGTTTATAGGAGGGATATTTGTACCAGGAGTAGCTGCTGCTAAATCCTTTGCTTGGGCTAAAAATGGCCGTACTTGGGTAGGAGGACTAGAGAAAACTATCCGTAAATCAGAAGCATTAGCTGGGTCTGAGTTAAAAGAATTTGGAAAACGTACAGTAGCCTATAATACAGCCCGGGACTCTATGAGGATGGCAACTCTTAAATCAGGCGCAGCAGAGGGATTAGTATATGAATTAGAGTTTGCTGCTATGATGAACAAGCATGCCTATATGGATCAAGATTATGATATAGCAGATTTTGCTATAGGGGCAGCTTTGGGTGGATTAGTAGTTCCTCTGAGGTTAATGCAACAATCTAAGAGATTAAGGGCTATAGGTAAAGAAGCCATAGTTCCACAGGTATCTGCAGAGGCGTTTACTCCTCCTATACATTTACAGGGAAAAGATGCAGGACAGACACTATCCTATAAGGGCACCTTATACAATAACTGGAAGATAGACGATACTGCCAATAGCTCAAAAGAAATAAAAGATTTTCATGAGAAAGCAGGATATGAGCATATAAACGGTATCTCCTTTCAAATAAACCAGATGGCCAAAAAAGATCCCAGTTTACAGGCTAGGATAAATTTTATAGTTCCAAAAGGACAAGCGCCTACTCCTAGATCCTTTGACTTTGATGATGCATACAATGCTACTCCTGATGAATACCTAGGAAAGATGTCTGTATCAGATCCTGCTGCGTTATCAGGAGTAGAGACTTTTGTCCATTACTCTGCCGAATCTCCAATGTTTAGCACTATGGACAATATAGTAACAAGAGCTGGCACAGGAGAGTTAGAAGCAATATCAGGACAAGTAGCCAAGAATACTCTTTTTTCAAAGTTCACTTCTACTGCTGTAAGATCTTATGATGAATTGCTAGAATCTATCCCAGAAGGAGTAGCTTTAAAAGGCCCAGATCAAACAGAGATAGTTATAGGAATCAAGGAGATAGATAGAGCCACAAGAAAATGGATGGCAGAGTATGTATCCTTACCAGGGTTTAGCACTAAGCCAATAAAATTTACAGGGCCAGGGGCTAAAAGTCTATCTACCTCTGATGCAGCTATAGCTAAGGAAGCTACTTGGAAAGAGATGGCTGCTACTCTTACGCATAAGGAGTTTGTGCCTCATTCAAAACTCATAGATCAACTAGCTCCTCTTCAAGCAAGCTCAAGAGCTGCAATAGCAGATCCCTACTATGGTATGAGAATCATCTCAGAGGTAGATGCTTTAGCTGGAGCAGGCGTTAATGCGTATCCAAGTATAAAGATTAACGCCTCAGCTAATATGTCAACCAAATTAGGAATGAATCCTTTTGGTCAATCTGTAGCTATATCAGATAAAGCATATCATGAGGCTATGATAGCTGTATCTACCTTGCCAAAAGGAATAAAACAGATACAATTAGATACCTCTTCTGATGATGTTATACCTTTTTTACAGGCTATTATTAATAGATACAAAGTTGAAGAGGCCACATGGCCTACTGTTTTATCCAAAGATAGCAGTGTTACTTTCACTAAGGTAGCAGAAGCAGCTGAATGGTTATGGAAAGAAAAACAGGCTATTGTAGCTGCTGGTAAAGCTGCTGGCGCATCTCCTGTACAGATAGCTAGAGTTGCTAATCTCTCTGTAGAGACCACAGAAACGGTGTTATCCGCTAGAGGAGCAGGGTTACCCATTGATGGTTCCTTACCAATAGCTCGTTATTCCACTACAGATCAAGCTAAGTATTATGACCAACGCCCTATACAGCTAGAGGGTAAAATAGGATCATATGGTCAGGTAGAAGAACTGGCTGTGACTTCTATGCTTGATAAAGAAATGCTCACTAATGCCCATATGGCTACTGTAACTAACATTATTGACACTTCAGGTGTTCCCCAACTAGCTAAGTATCTAAAAGAAGTAGCTTACACTTCTGTTACAAAAGCTATGAGGGAACAGTTGCCAAGCGCATTAGCATCGCTGGAGAATAAATGGAACATGGTTACCTCCGCTGACCATGCTTATAGAGAGTTAGGAGAGTTTGGCTCCTGGATAACAGCTTATGGCTCTGATATGTCCACCTATGTTAACAAGCATATAGATATGCTAGATGAAGCTATCACCTCCACGCTATCCGCTGTAGCACAAGAACCAGCATCTAGATTGCAATTTTCTCAGTTGCGACAAGCATTGCACGCTATTCCAATAGAGGAAGCAACCAAGCTAAGGTATGATGCAGAGACAGGAAAGATTATATCCGGAGTAATAGATGGCGCACCAACGTATCTTAAATATTATGGAAAGGAACAGGAGATAGTATTAACAACTCAAATGAAAAACTTTATGACCTCCTGGCTTCCGGTTCAACAGGAACTATTAGGTGTATATAATTCCTCAAGACAGTTAAACGGATTACCTAAATCTAAAGGGGCAGGGATTTGGTTTCCGTACTCAGAGCTTAATAAAGATATGATAGCTTATAAAGTATCTAATCCAGGACAGCCATTTAGCGTTGAGCTTATAACAGCTAGGAATGCCAAGGAACTGGCTGAGAATGTAGCAGAAGCAAACCAGCTATATGGAGAGACTCATAAAATAGTAACCAAGGCTGATTCTGCATCTTGGAATCAGATCAATAGGTATTCTGACATAGAGCAGTTTAAAGTAGCAGATCTTGCTTCTAGGAAAAAGGGGATAACCTCTGGATCTATAACCCCTGGTTATACCGATATAGATAACTTTAAAGGCAGCATACAAAGGGAAATGTGGAACCAATATAGAAGAATAGATAGGGCAGCTAACTCGCAGCTCCATGACTCTTTAGACTTCTTTGCACAAAGAGAGATAGCAGCTACAGGGGGCGGTAAGGGGTTTCTAGGGCAGAAGGTACAACGTAAAGTATCCTTGCCAGAGTTAGTATCAAAGACTATGCTTAATGAGTCTATGGTGCATGACGCCCCTATGTTGGACATGGCTAATAACTGGACAACTGTAGTTATCAACACAGCGTTTGATAAGACAAATACAGCCTGGAATGCAGTAACTAGAAAGAGCAAAGGTACAGCTAAGGATTTTGAATCATTAACAGAAGCTCTTAAAAAAGCTGATGTTCCAATGCCCTATCCTAACCAAGAAGCATATGTCGCGGCTCTTAAGAAAGGTAAGATAGACGATGTAGCTTTGCATAGGATACAGCAATCACAATCTGTACTTGTTATGCTTAATCTAAGATTGCTAGAAACTGCCCATGCTATGGTAACTACTGCCTCTTTGCCTGTTATCCTGCAGGGAGAATTAGCCTCTGTTACAGGTAAAGGAGGTGTTACCCCGCTTAAGCATATGATTGAGGCTACCAAGTTTTGGGCAAGCAATACACCAGAGGCTATGAAACTAAAAGCATATGCTAAAGATAGAAAGTATGTTGTTCCTATTGTAGCTGAAACAACTAGGGCTATGCAGGATTTCCATACTAATGTGAACTTCTTTAGCAAGCATAAGAAGATACTTAATAAACTTACTTTCTTTTCTGATTTCTCAGAGGGATGGGTAAGAGAGCAAGCATTTGCTAATGGGTATCTCATTGCTAAAACAAAGAATCCTAAAGCTCCTATGGAACTGCTAGCTGCTGAGGCGTATGCTTTTACCTCCAGAACAATGGGCAATTATGTTCCTCGCCAGCGTCCTACTATGTTTCAAGGCACCTTCGGAGCTATGATAGGTTTGTATCAGACCTTCATGCTCACCATGGGACAGAATATGTTTAGGTATCTTGAAGCAGGAGATGCTAAAGCTATGAGGAACCTATGGGGTGCTCAAGGTTCTATGTTCGGGCTTGAATCTCTCCCTATGTTCCAACAGTTTAACCAGTTGCTTGGCGGATATGTATCGGATGACCATGAAGATATTAGATCAACTGTATATGATGTCTTTGGGGATGATTCAGATCAATCAAGATCTATGGCAGAGTATGTACTCTTTGGTGCTCCAAGTGCTATGTTCGGATCTGCTATCTACACAAGAGGGGCATTAGATCCCAGATCTCCACTTACTGCTACTGGACAATCTGGAATAGCTTTCAAACCTGCTATATATGATGCAGCTGTACAATCAGGTAAGCTAGTTGGAAATCTTATTCAGGCTACTGGAGATGAAGATATGGGAAGAGCTATATTGCAGGGATTTGCAGCGCAGAGCTTATGGAGGCCAGCAGCTAGATATTCTGAGTTGGCTTTAGGAGCTAGCTTTGATCAGAAAGGAGAACTGATAAGTGGTACAGAGGAAGTGAGGGAACCTTTTGCTGTTTTCTCTAGGGTCTTTGGTGCCCGTCCCCTGAAAGAACAAGCTCTAAGAAATCTCCGTTTCTCTAACACCTACTACAATCAGATAGATAGGGATAGGAGAGCAAGGTATACCAAAGAGCTAAGAAGGATTGTTACATCTGAGCCTGATATGGGCAGAGTAGATGAACTATTTGTAGATTTTATAGGCTCCCCAGGTGGGACATACAGGGGGTGGAAACAGATATACAATGATGCTTACATGGCAGTAGATACTCCCTATGCTGAAAGGCTTGTCAGTGATACAAAGAGACAACCTGTGATACAGCAGATAGTTGATACTTATGCTCAATAGAGCAGCAAGTTTAATAACTCTACTATGGATAAGGTTAATACGATACCTACAATAAGTAGAAATATGAATTCTAACCAGGTATCAAATCCAAATAGTCTTAAGAAGAAATTGCTTATAGTGCACATAATCCTAGTTCCTCGGTGTCCTCCTAGCGTAGTCCCTTTTTGCTAGGAGGTTTTTTATTTAGATAGCGTCTACTATCTGCCAATCATTAGCTAGCATATCGGTCTGAGACGCCAGCCAAGGTACCACTTTGTTATCTGCGGTTTTCATATCTATATGAGAATGGTAGCAAATCTCAGTTCCTTCTTCATATATACCTAGAAGTGGTGGCCTGTTAACTTTAAACACAGATCCAGGAACAAGAAAGATAAACACGCCTTTGCCATTCCATCCAACACGCTGTACTTTCTTTCCCTCTTTCAGCCAACATAGGGCATCCGAGAAAGTGCCTACTGCCTCTAATTCTCTGTAATTCTTTTCAAAGAACTGCTTATCTACATACCATCTATCTTCATTGTTTTTTGGATTTACGGCTATCATACCTCCTAGCTCTGGTGTGTCCTCTTTGCTTACAGAGATGCCTTCCATGTCTTCTCCAGGTACATAAGGGCGCATAGGTTGTATTGCTGATTTCTTGTAAAGTTTAATCATAATAATATACCTCTTAATATATAGTTTAGATATTACTGCTTATAGATAGATAGCTCTATGCTAGCGCATTAAATACACGCCGTACAAAAAGCTCTTATCCGCCTCGTTTAGTGCATCATCCAGCTTACATGTATCCTCCACCTCTTCTGCCATAGCCATAGATAGCTTGTTTAGAATATGGCTAAGTTTTATCCCTCCATGAAAGCTAAGTAACCCTGTTACATTAGTCTCCTGCAACTCCTGATAAATCTCTGCAACAGGTTTAATGTCCTCCAGCACTACAGGATTAGCTGCATCATCTATCTCGCTAACAGTTATCAGGTCATAGATTGACCGTTGCTCTCTTTGCTCTGCCATTACTATTTACTCCTCTGTGCATCAAGTCTGAATTTGAATAGGTACATATCACTAAGATAAAACTTTCCTTCCCATCCTCCTCTCTTTTCATCCACCGTAACTATATCTTCAACCTTACGTAGCATAGATGGATTACGTGAGTCATTGTAGTTCAATATAAATCTCTTTGGTGATCTAGTAGAGATAACAACGAACCATCCCCATTCTTTACCATTTGCCAGTTGGTTATATCCTTCATCATGGGCTATATGTTTGACATCTCCTAATAAGTTACTACATATAGCTATCCCAGAAGAAGTAACTTTCCAGGTGCCATCCAGGCTGCAATCTGTGCCCATAGTTTATCTCCTTTCAATCTCTTTGATCTTTGATAAAGCCTCTGTCAGTTCATCCTCATAATAGCGCTTTTCACCTACAGTTACAGTAGGTCGTTTTTCAGGTTGTTTCATCCATTCGATGTCAATTTCTTGTAGCTCTACTCTGTCAAAGCTATCTTTATCCTTCCCCCATTTGATAGACATGTCTCCCTTCGCGTATAGATATGGCTTCTCTGTAAATCGCGTTACCTTGTTTCCTGGGTGCCAATCATACCCCAATTTAAACAACCTCTTCTGTATAGCCTTGCTAACTTTTGGGTTATCGCCAATATTGAATTTCATTTCAGTCATTAGGTATCTCCTCTTTCTCTACGTTTTATGTTCATCATCTTCCAGCAATCCAAAGTCTATAAGTCCTTCTGGCCATCTTGAAGTCACAGCATTATGTGCCATATACATGTTACCTTTAGCTCCTTGATTAACCTTCTGGATCTTATCCGCAACTACAAGTCCATCTAGTACATCCCTGAGATCCATAAACTTAGTAAGATCCCTAGAGACATATTTCCAGATCTGCTTCATAGTCAGTGCTCCTATTCCAGGAGCATTCAAAGCAACTATGATGCTATTAGCTACCTCTGCATGTTTACCCTTGCCATACTCCCCAAGAGCAAATGGCATAGCTAATTCAGCTGCATACAATATAGTATTAGCCAGTATACAGTCCTCCTTAATAGCCACCAATGATCTTCTTGCTGTGGTCATTATTATAAGCAGCTTTAGCAAATGCGTAAATCTCCTCTGGCTGTAGTATTGAAATCTTGAATCTTCCATTCTAGGGCAGCATTTATATATAGTATCTAATATTTCTTTTACCTCAGAGGATAACACCAGTTCGCCTTGTAGATTTTGAGTTTCAGTTAGTTGTTCTATTAGTTCTAATTCTAGTTCTATATTTGGTGGATCAGGAAAGGTAACTTTTACATCTGTTTGTTCTGCATATATGAATAGTACCCTAGAAAAGAACCCTCCTCCTAGAGCTATAGCTTTAAATGTATTAGCTATTCCCTCAGGCGTTATACCTGATATAATATTTACGGTGGGTTTGTTTATTGTTATGCTCTTACCTCTTGTTTTAGGATTAGTAAAGGAAGGCAGGTTATCCCACAGATTAGCTAGGTTGGTTATAAACCCATCATCGCCTATACCTATGAAATCTAGAAACTCATCATGTGCTACATAGGCTTCGGTTATCTGATCATCTGTGTCAATATCCCAGTCTAGCATAGCATCCCCGTTGTCTGCATTATCTATCTCCTCTAAAGCAGATTTACTAGCCATCCATTTCCAGAAAGATTCCTTAACTGCCTTGTTAGGAGCTGTATGTTTATACCCTAACTCAGAGATAAGATTCTTTCCTACCTTGATAGCTGATCCCTTTCTAGCCCCAGGAGATCCTGTTAGTAGGACATACTGGTTAGGATAGATCTGTCCGTGCCCAAAAGGTATATACACTGATCTCCCTACAAGAGATCCTAGTAAGGAGATCAGTGTCCACCTATGGAAGGTATTAGGGGCTTCATTTGTACCTATATATCTAAAGTACAATGAAAATATATCTTCCTGCTGTGTACTCACTTAATTTCCTACCTCCAACATAAAGGTAAGCATAGTGTGGGTAGCGCAGTGAAACCCAGCAGCAGAGGGATGCCCTCCTCCACCATAGATCTCAGCTATCTTAGCAACATTAATACCTTTATCCTCTTTTCTGCTACGCAGAGAGACTTTCCATCTACCTTTCTGTTTTTCGTATATAGCAATATAGGCAGCATCAGGACATTCTTTTAGAGCTGTATTACCTATCTCACTGACTAAGAAACCTGGTGCGTTATAGGCAGGGATAAAAACATCATCCTCTAGTTCCCAGGTAGTTCCATTATTAGCCAGAATCTTAGCTACCTGCCTATCCTCCTGTCTAAGCAGTATTCTTCCCTGTGCCTCTAATGCTATAGTCCCCATAGGATCCTGTATACTAGTATTAAGCACCTCAACAGTTAGGAGATTAGAATACAATGCTGCGCATATAGCTTTTGTTTCAGGGAGCTTAAATTCCCATAGATCCCTATCCTGGATATGAAGCAAGATTGCAGGTGTGAGGCTAATAGTGTGCAGGTATTGCCAAGCTAATACCGCCCCTGATTTGGTAACATCAAGTACCATTGTTAGGTTATCAGGCAATGAGGGTTCTGAAGCCAAGGCCCTAACCATAGAATCATGATGATCTATGGCAGTTACACTTTTAGCAACATGACATAGATGTTCTAGCTGTTCCACCGGATAGCTAAAATCTACCAGGTATACCTTTTTGTCTTGTATACGCTCTGTTAGCGGTGCCTCATCTCCATAGGTAGCAGGTATTAGATCTACCTTGCCATCATAGTAATCCCAAAAACACCATGCCGCTCCTATGCCATCTAGGCAATCTGCATGATAGATAACTACTGGTGCATTGCTCATTGAGGTTCTCCTCTGTCAGGGCTTAAATATGGCACATTCTCTACAACATGAAACCCTATCTTATCAGGCTTTGTAGTTCTAACAAGATCCATCAACCGATCCATAGCTGCTATGGATTGCACAACTGCCCACTGTTCCTGTATCATCCCTAGGTACAGCCCCACTCCTATACATCCTTCTACATCTTGGCAGGTGTTAGCTCTGTGTACTTCTATGGCAAAACGGTTAGGAACATCTTGTAGTTCTAGGTTAGAATACTTTCCTCTGAAGTTACCTTTGGTGGCTTTGTACATTCCTAATGGAATACAAGATAGATTCTGTCGGTTCTGTAGCCAGGGTCTCTCTATGGTGCATAGAGCAAACTCTGGGTGCCCAGTAGCTGTAAGAGTGCCAAATACTCCGGCTTCTTTGGTATGTGCAAATCTGGTTAATACTAAGTGTAGATCTTTCATTCTTAGGTATCTCCTAGCAGCGAGGCTGCCACATGTTGGGTATCTAGCGGTGGACACAAGTTATATATAGATACTGATGATCTTCAGGCAAGGCTTCATATACCGCATAAGCCAAACTCCTAATCTCCCACATTGCAGCTGGTGCTGTTCTAAGAGTAAGAAAGTTTTGTAGACTCCTAGCATTTATAGTCCAGGTTAGCTCTGTTTTGTAGGCGTCTGGTAAGGCGAACTTAGCAATGCCATTTGGTACCCCTTGGCTTTTTAACTCCCTAACATTTTCAAGAGCCTTGGCTATATAGGTATCTGTCAGGTCATTACCTGTAAGGACACAAAACTTAGCTACCCGGCCCCAGTAATATGTCTCACCAGAAATCTCAAAGCTGTCTTCCTCCTCCAACTCTTTCAAGGTATATCTTGTACTCTTAGCACTTAGCGAAGCTATCCTATGTCTAGCAAGCTCCTGCAACAGCGCTCTACTAACTCCTTGGATATAAAAGGTATAGTTTAGATGCTCCAATGTGCTGGAATGTTTAAACTTATTCCCTACTTTGTCTATCAATTCTCTGTCTTTTGGCCCCCCATTATCTGATTTACCATGTGATTGCCAACAAGTGCGTACAGCATGGGAACATATTGGCAGTGGTGTGTTATGCATTAAGGTTACTTTCATTTAGGTTGTGTCTCCGGTTTCCAATAATAACTAATACTAGTCTCAAGTGGTATTCGCATCTCTCCAAACTTCGTGCTCTGTGCTATATCCATTACCTCTTCTTGCTTCCTAGCATACTCCTTTGCTTTACCCTCCACAGCCTGCGAAATAATAGAGTCATGTATCTGACCTTTAAGTCGGTAATCTCCTTTACTCCCAACCTGTACAAAGTAAAATAGTTTCCATAGAGCTTCGTTTATACCAACAACAGAAAAGTGTTGTGATTTATGGGCAACACAGGAACGCATAACAGTGTGAGAGGATATATCACCTAGAATTATTCTTGTCCAACCATCTGGTGTTAGTATCCTCCCAGTGGTTGCCACTTCTTTAACTGTAGCGTTCCATCCCTGTTTTACCTCTGGATATAGCTCATGGTATAGGCTTAAAAGATGGATAGCAAAGTCCTTTAAGGTCACACGTTCCATACCAACCAACCTTCTGTATTTCTGGAGGTTAGCTATACCAATGGAGTCTATGAAAGTTGCCCAGCCCATGATATAGTTAGTACCATGTATGATCTTTTTAACCGCTTGCCTCAGCTCATGTTCCTTTCCGAACTCTATACCAAAGAACCTATATCCAGTGTAGCAATAGAAATCCTTAACACCTGCTATCTCTGGTGGGTTCTCTAAGGCTTCCCTTAGACTCTCTGATCCTGCTAAATACGCAGTGCACCTTGCCTCACTTTGGGATTTATCAGTGTCTATAAGTAGATAGCCGTCATCGGCTAGCATAGCTGTTTTCAAGTAAGGAGGGATATTCTGTAGTTGGGTTCCCATGTTCTTAGCAGAGGATCTTGTCAGTGCTCTTCCTGTTGTAGATGGTGCATATAAAGAGGAAGCACTGCAAGCAAACCTGCTGGTTTCCGTTCCATCCAACCGCATAGAGTACAGCAGCCTGTTTCCTTCAGTCAGCCTGGCATCATAATAAGTACCAATGGCTTTCTTTAACTCTCTGTGTTTTATAATCCTAGAAGTAAAAAGCTCAAATAGTGGATGTTGTCTAGCTACTTTTGTTAGCTCTAGTTCCCCGGTAGCAGCTGCGGATTTAGCCCTAGCTGGAACCTTAGCTCTTAGGATTTTATATATCAGTGCTTGTACTTGTTGCCATGATCCAGGATTAAAATTATCAAATCCTGTCAGGGCTTCTAGCTCTTCTTTGATTCTGTCTAGCTCTTCTTGCGCTAGTTTCCTAGCCGCTGTCCTACGAACTGTGTCAGTTTTAAACCCCTCAAAACAAGTATACACCACTGGTGCTATATTAGGACAGGATTGTGAATAGTTTTTCCATACCCATCTAGGTGCTTTTTGTATTAACTTTATGAATATCCTAGCTGTGTTTATAGTATCCTTAGCGTTGTATTCTAGAGGATTTAGTTCTGATTCATACTTCCAGTAGTAGTAGTCAGGTAAAATATATGATGCTATCTTTGCTAGGGCTTTTGGCAGTTCTGCGTACCAGCAATGCCATATATACTCTGTATCAAAGAGATAGTTATTAACCACACAGTGGTAACGTAGAAGATGGAAAGTATCAAAGCAGCCATTGTGGAATACTTTAGGGATAGTAGTTGCACATAGTTTTCTAACTATCTCCCAAGCTAGATAACAATCTTCTATATCTCTCCAATGATCTGGCATTAGGGATATTGTATATGTGGCTCCTACTTCATAGCTATTGGTTATCTCTGTGAAAGCTATAGAGGAGATTTGATTTTGTAATGTAGTTTCTATATCAACTGTAAGGACAGCTGCATCCGATAGTACAGATAGCGCATTGGTTAGTTCTGTTTTTGTTTTAGCTATGGTATAGTTATACTTCCAAGCTCCTATCCCTGTTGCTGATAGCTTACGAAGATCAATTTGAAATAGCAGCTTACCCGTTGTTGTAGTTCTTATATGGGCTAGTGGTTGTCCTATAACTACTGGAGTTGACATAAAGATGGTTGAGCCTCTCCAGTCCCCAAGATTTATATCACCTCTAGATGGGGTTGGAACAAGATTAGCCACGGTTTTAGGATTAGTACAATAGATAGCATCCGCAGATATCGAAGAGGCTAGTTCCATTAGCTCTTCAATACTGTAGGTTTTGTATGTTACCTTTGATGCATGACCAAGATGTTTAAACTCTTCCTTGATAAACCCTTGGTAGTTTTTATCTTGTTGGGCTAGGTTAAGCAGGATTCGCACTAACCTATACTCCTACATACACGCTCTTGTTCTTCATAGGAAAACTCACCATAGAGGTCATTTATTTTGCAGCCATATATCCCCCTTAGCACTTCTTTTCTACGCTGTCTTTCTTGTGGATTCTGCGGAACATAGAGATAAGGCATAGAGTTTATACCTATCTTGGTGGCCATAGCTTTAGCTTCTCTTAGGGTGTGAGCGGATATTAGTATCATGTTAGTGCCACCTAGTAGAAAAGTTAGATCCTGCAAGCAGTGCCTCTTTTAGCGCAGCACTAGACATAGCATCTTTAAGAGGGATCTGCTTCTCTTCAAACCCTGCATCTTTAAATATTATCCCCCAAGCTACATCTAGTATCTTCTTAGGGAATACTATATTGGTGGTATCGGATATAGGGCAATAGATAAACTCTACAGGTATGCTAGAGCTTTTACAGGCCAGCATAAACTCATTAGAGATTAGACCATAGGCTTTATCTGCTTGCCCTATAAGTGCTATCGTAGCATCCCGCTGTAGCCAGACTAGCGGCCCCCATTCCTCGTTCATATCAACCCCTTTGACACAGCTATCCATTCTGGCACTGTTAGCTCTACGTCATCCTCAGCGACTATATCATCTAACTCATCCTGTTGGAGCTGTGATATAGGTAACCAAACAGTGGTATCATCTTCTCCATCACCGGACACCAGTATAGCTTTGTCGGATATGTGGTGTATGTGCAGTGCTAGCACTATTGTTTCTGCGGGCATTAGTGTTTCTCCTAATTGGTGGATGGTGGACATCCTTGTCCGGTGGGTCATTGGTTATATTAGGCTGCTTCAGCCGGCTCATACTCAAACTGCTCAAACCCGGCAGGCAACTCTACAGGTGTAACAGTGGTGCATGAATTGATACGCACGTTCTCATACACTCTGTCTCTCTTCTCTCCCTTGCCCTTTGAGAAACTGATCTTAGTGGTTAGCTGGAGATGAAAGTTACTCATCTTCTGTTCCTGCAAGCTCTCCACATAAGGGCGAAAGGGACCACCTTTGTAGCTCTCACCAAAGATCTGGGACAGGCGTAGCTTGAGCAGCTTTTTGCCCATCTCATTGCCGGTGAAGCTCTCAGTCATCAAAGAGCCATTAGGTGCATCCAGGTCACCTTCTTTGGATTTCTCCACAGTGGCTAGCTTCTGATACACCATCCTCACACCCATAGGAGCATTGTCTGCGTTCCATGCTTTGTCCATACCGCAGAACACCAATCCGTAGATATGTACTCCATCTGGTGGGTTTATGTAGGATACAAGATCGGATACTTCTGAGCTATCGAAGTCCATATCGAAGTCATCTACACCACTAGTATTTGTTTCATCTGTCATAGTATTTACTCTTTGTAGTTTAGTTTAAAGTTTGTGCTAGCTTGCTTACTTGCATATCTTAATTGTAAGCGGTGCTGGCTGTGTTGTCGCAGTGTTCCCCTTTTGCTGTGTATCTGCTTCCTCTTCACTGAGAAAGATTTTCTCCAAAGAAGGATCTAAATCCCCTTCAAAAGAAACTGGTCTACGGCTTGATACTAATACCTTGTTTATCTTTCCTGCTTTGCAGGTAGCTCTAAAAGAAGCTCCATCTACATAGGTATAGATTTTATATCCAAAATACTTAGCTACCTTATCTGAAAAGGGGCGAGACCCACACATAGGAACTGTACGAACTAGCATCTCCTTTTCATGCTTAGTTCCAGCATTGGTTGTCTTTGTTATATCCAGGGTGTGAGTACAAGCTATCACTGTAGCTTTAGTAGCTTGGATACCAGATAGGATAGCTCCTAGATCTGGATTAGCCTGCCCAAAGATCCGTCTAGCATCTCTCTTATCCAGATCTAGAAAGTTATCCGCAAGTGTGATAACAGAGTCTGCTAACTGGGATAAGGAGTCTATAACTATAGCATCGGAGTCGGTAAGGGCGAAGATGTTTAGAGCCAATGGCCCTGAATCTAGTACCTTACCTATAGCAGGATCTATCCTTACACCTTTGGTAGCTGTGAATACTTTAAGAGCTGTCTCAGCAAACCTTGGTATCTCTTTTGTGTCCTCTATTCGGATAGGAATGATCTTATCTAGTTCTTGCTTTGTGAGTAAGGGGTTCTTATTGCTATCCTTAGCATAGATAACTGTTTCAAGCCCGTTCTCTGCATCAAACCAAAATACTCTGGTGATGTGAGGAACCTTAGCTATAGTAGCAGCTATGTGTGTTTTAGCTGATCCTGGTGCCCCAAAGAGAATAATCTTTCTTGGCAGAGATTCCTCACAGGAATGGACAGCTTTGGATAAGGTGAGTAGGGTTGCTGGTTTATAGCAGCTATTCATGGCCTATACTCCTCTAGCCCTGCCTGTTTGCGTCTCCTTGCACATTCTTTAGCTCCTTGATGAGGCAGCTTACTTCTACTCCTGCTGGGAAGCGTAGTCATTAGGTGATCCTGAATAGCTAGTCCTGACAGCAAAGCCCTCATTCCTAGTCCTTGTTTTTGTCTGGTCATTGATCTTCTCCTTCGCATGCTTGTTCACCTAGTTTTGCATACCCGGCTATATCTACCCAGGAATCTTTATAGTTAGGATCACCATTAACAATCCTAGCCATCTTATGGGCTATCATCTCTAATGCCTCTTTATGTACAGGGGACATAGCAAGATATTTAGAATGAGCAGACATAGCTCTCTTTAGTCTTTGGGATAGAGCAGCATGGTGTGAAAAATGTCCATATCTGGTTCCCCTTTCTGCTAAGGTAACATCCAAATCAGTGCCCTTAGTGGATTTGAGGTTGGTTAGCTGCTCTATCTGTGTTTCCAGCCTATTATTTTTAGCTACCAGATTGCCTATTTCCTCTGATAGCATATTTACTGCCTCTTCTAGCTGTGCTTTTGTTCGTCTCATGATTCTCTCTCCTCAAGTATTTCCTCTAGGACTAGCTTTATCCTGCATAGAAACCTTAGCTCTCTCTCTGCTGCTGTTTTGGTTTCCTCCCCCTGCCTTCGTGCTTCCTGCCAGTCCGCAAAGGGAGTACCATTGCAGTTTTGTCTCCCTGTCACTTTGTAGATAACACAAGTAGTGCATACGGATGGCTGTACTGGCTCTTTTCTTGCTTCATATCTCCTATCTGCATCCATAACACAGAGCTGGCATCTTGGCAGAGAGGATATCACAACCTCTTTCTCCCACAGAGGAACCCATCTTGTATCTATGCACTCCTTTACAGCCCCTAGTTGTCTGCACATCTCCTCTTTTGGTTCCGCTTTAAGTGCTTTTCTTATCTGCGTCAGGGTTATCTTTTGTGTTTGTGTCTTACTCATAGTCTCTTTCCCTCAAGCGGAAGCTCTCTCTATCAGCTCCTCTAGTGTAAAAACAAAATCCCACTCTTCTTCTGGTTTCAACATAGCTTCTGGTGCTTCTAAGCTCACCAAATCACAAAGCCCATACAAAGAGCAGGCTCTGTTGTAGGCCATACAAGAGCTACCTCTCATAGGCCAATGATCTATATCTATCATTTGCAATATCCGTTCATGGTCTAATTTCATATCTAGCAACCATGATAACCTATTTCTTAGTGTTTTGTTAAAAGGGATAAGATGAATCTTTGGCATGATATTATTAGCTTTAAGCTGGTTAACTAGGTATATTACTTCCCATGCAGCTTGCTGGCTGCCTGCTATAGGATCTAATACTATGGAATATCCTGTTCCTTGCCCGGAGTTTTTGTACAGGGGACTTACATCTTCTATCCTCATACCTG
>Ga0256834_1000240_pt1 | contig 39671 bp, 42 predicted proteins | sample 4281140metaG_FD_190536 | JGI IMG/M metagenome (GOLD analysis project Ga0256834, IMG submission 190536) | Hydrothermal vent microbial communities from East Pacific Rise, Pacific Ocean - 4281-140 | ecosystem: Environmental > Aquatic > Marine > Hydrothermal vents | place: Pacific Ocean: East...
CCGTGTCGGTAATGTGCATGTATTCCGAGCCGACGGTGCCGGTATAGACTTTCTGCACCAGATCCAGAATCTCTTTCAGGGGCAACCGTTCAGGAGCAAACAGGGAGCCGGTGTTGAAAACCCGCTCTAGGTCATCTTCCTTCAGGTTGTGATAGCGCAGGGTCAGCTCCGGTAGCTGTGGCGTAGCATGTAAATGCAAAGGGTCAAGATTGGCCAGTTGATGTCCACGCACTCGATAGGCATTGATCAGGCGCAGTACCGAAGCCTGCTTGGCTGCCGCCTGAGCAGCGAGGGTGTCATCGCGACTCGTGCCGTCTGGCCGTTTTTCCTTTGCCAGGCGCCTGAAACCCTGCTGAATGCGCTGGTGGGAGAAATCTGCGCCTCCATGCCCGCTGACTTTGGGAAGCCTCTCAAACTGCTGACGCCAGTTTTCCGCTACACTGCCAGGGTCTTGCAGCCAGGACTCATACAGGTTTTCGATAAAAGCTGCGTTTCCGTCATAGAACGGTGAGGACTCGCGTAATAGTTCCAGTAGCTCAGACATTTTAGGATATTCGCCCTAATTTGGTCGCGCAATGAGAATAAATTGCTTGGTTTAGGTTAAAAGTCTAGCACAAGATATTGGTTATCAAATGAAAATGTTGGAATAATATGATCGTCTTAATATGATGGGGTTCACATGTTGCAACGGGATTTTCTGAAAGCCCTTTTTTTCCCGCCAAAGGACAGCGTATCCCTGGGTGAGAAGGCCTTGTCCGGGCTGGCCGCCCTTGGCGGCATCGGTCTGGTGATGCTGGCGAGCAGCTTTTTCCTCGAAGGGAAAGATTTGCCCTGGGTGGTGGCGTCCATGGGGGCATCTGCAGTGCTGCTGTTTGCCGTTCCCTTGGGCCCTTTGTCCCAGCCCTGGCCATTCGCCGGCGGACACCTGGTATCTGGATTGGTCGGTGTGACGGTTGCCGGCTTGGTTCAAGATCCCGTGCTGGCCGCGGCGCTGGCGGTGTCCCTGGCTGTTTTCCTGATGTATCTGACAGGATGCCTGCATCCGCCGGGCGGAGCCACTGCCTTGACGGTGGTGGTTGGGGGAGATGCCATTCGCTCCATGGGCTATGAGTACCTGCTAACACCGGTACTGCTCAATGTGGTGATCATGCTGGGCTGGGCGCTGTTGATCAACAACCTTTTGCCAAACCGCTATTACCCGAATACCTTGCAGCGCCTGAAAGAAACGGCTGCCAACAGGGTGGAAGCTGACGAGTCGGGTGTGCGACTCGGTATTGTCAAGGAAGACCTGGAATTTGCACTCGGGGAAATGAATGAGTATGTGGATGTTTCCTGTGAGGATCTGTCGCGTATTTATAGCCTGGCTGCCGTCCATGCGAAGCAACGGCGCATGGGCGAGTTGCTTTGTGGCGATATCATGACCCGGGAGGTGATCAGCGCCGAGTACGGAGACAAGGTAGAAGATCTCTGGAAACTGATGGGGCAGCACAAGATTCACGGCATTCCTGTCGTGGATTCCAGGCGTCATGTCATCGGTATTGTCACTATCGCCGATTTTCTCAATCAGGTGAAAGCGGAAGATGGGCGGCCTTTGGCCGCACGCCTGCGGGCATTTCTCAAACCATCTTCCGGCAGCTCTACAGACAAGCCCGAATACGCCGGTCATGTCATGACCGCGCAGGTAGTCACCATCCGCGAGGATCAGCATATTCTGGACTTGTTCCCGGTGTTCTCTGAAAAAGGCGTGCGCCACCTGCCGGTCGTGGATGCCAGCAGTTGTTTGGTGGGCATGTTGACGCCTGCGAATCTGCTTGTGGCGCTGCAAGCGGAAATGCTTTCCCCGACTTGAAGAAGAATAAATGCAGGCATCTGGGGCGCTTCAAATCAGTGCATGTCCAGGGAATATGCACCAAATGGGATCAGTCAAAAGCAAGGGCTGTTTCCGTTTTCCTCGAGTACCACCCGAGTATTTGTCAATTTGTGGGCAATGCTCGTTGCGTTCGAAGCCCCAGAAATATTCCAAATAAGACCGTGATGGCTTGCGGGTACTATTGCTTGTCCTAACAGATTGATTCCACGAAGAAACAGATCCCTGTCTCTGCCAGCATGAGAGCTGTCAAAACCTGTTATTGGCGTCCTGCAGCAGCGTATGGAAAGTCTCGGGGCAGGCAGGTGGATGAAGGCTGGACAGTATGTGCATCGTGCCAGGATTGATGCTGGCATAATTCATGCAGTCTCCAGGTTTCTATTGGTTTTTTCTAGATGGAGTAATCTATGAAAACAAAGTTTATGCACATGCTTGGGGGTGTTTTTTTCTGCCTGCTGTTGCTACCCGCCCAAGTCTATGCAAAAGGTGACACGATCAAGGTTGGCGTGTTGCACTCTCTGTCCGGCACCATGGCAATTAGCGAAACAACCCTGAAAGACACCATGCTTATGCTGATCGAGCAGCAGAACAAGAAAGGTGGCTTGTTGGGAAAAAAACTTGAAGCGGTGGTGGTTGATCCTGCTTCTGACTGGCCTCTGTTTGCAGAAAAAACGCGTGAACTGATTGCGCAGGAAAAAGTAGATGCAATTTTCGGCTGTTGGACCTCCGTGTCCCGAAAATCAGTATTGCCGGTAGTGGAAGAACTGAATGGACTGCTTTTTTATCCTGTGCAATATGAAGGCGAGGAATCTTCAAGAAACGTATTCTATACCGGCGCAGCTCCCAATCAGCAGGCGATTCCCGCGGTAGACTATTTGATGAACGAAATTGAAGTGAAACGTTGGGTGCTGGCTGGTACGGATTATGTATATCCACGCACCACCAACAAAATTCTCAAATCCTATCTAATCGCAAAAGGTGTTGATGAGAAGGATATCATGATCAATTACACGCCCTTTGGCCATTCTGACTGGCAGAATATTGTTGCCGACATAAAGAAGTTTGGCTCCGCAGGTAAAAAGACTGCCGTGGTTTCGACCATTAACGGCGATGCCAATGTGCCTTTTTATAAAGAGTTGGGTAACCAGGGTGTTTCTTCTGAAGACATTCCCGTTATCGCATTTTCTGTTGGTGAAGAAGAGCTTTCCGGCATGGATACCAAGCCACTGGTTGGGCACCTGGCTGCATGGAATTATTTCATGAGCGTCGAAAACAAGCAAAATGAAGAGTTCATCAACACCTGGCATGATTTCATCAAGGATAAAAAACGTACTACCAACGATCCCATGGAAGCTCATGTGATTGGCTTCAATATGTGGGTGAAGGCCGTGGAGAAAGCGGGTACCACTGACGTAGATAAAGTCATTGATGCCATGGTTGGAATAGAAGTGCCCAACCTGACAGGTGGTACGGCGAAGATGCTGAAAAATCACCATCTGACCAAGCCTGTGCTGATCGGTGAAATCCAGGAGGACGGGCAGTTTGAGGTAGTCTGGCAAACGGATGCCGAAGTACCTGGAGATGCGTGGTCTGATTATCTGGAAGGCAGTAAAGACCTGGTTTCGGATTGGACTGCTCCGGTTAATTGTGGCAACTACAACCTGAAGCAAAAGAAGTGTTTGGCTGCCAAATGATTCTGGCTTCCCCATCTGCGGATTGATGTGGTGCATTGCTCAAGGGATATCCTGAACCCAAGATCAGCGATGGATGCTGGCGCGTAGCACAACCTTTTGAATTGTCTTGCTATATGAAAAATCTCACCAGACCGAATGGGTATGGCTGCGATTTTTCATTACGCGACCCAAATCAATATCTTGCGCGCTGCATCCACAATCAATTGCGGATCCTGGGCTGAAGGCGCCCCTTGAGTGATGTGCTATAGTCCAGCCTGTCCTGGCTTGGGCCACTGCGCTTTCCCGAAAAAATACCGGAATTGATCCTATGCTTTCTTTTATTACAAAGAATAGATTCTTGCCGGTGTGGCTGTTGGGTTTGTGCCTGTTGCCTGCTCTGGCAAGCGCAACCCCGCCTGTAGGCTCTGATGCATTTGCCCAAGCTGTGGAACGGTTGCAGGTCAAGAGTTATAAAGAAAGGGAAGCTGCTGTCGCGGCGCTAATTTCAAGCCAGGACGAAAGGGTCAAGCCTGTTCTCGAGGCCATGCTTAACGCACGTTTGTTTTATACCAAGAAAGATAAAATCACGGTTATCGGTATAAAAACCAAAGATGGATTCTCTATAACCGGCGTACTCGATCAAAAGAGTCTGGGCAACGCCAGTAAATCCCAACTGAAGAAAATCAAGGTTAACAACAAGCTTCGCAGAATATTGCGAGCGGGTATTGCCGCGCTGGCTCTTTCCGATCCTGCCCCGGAAGTGCGCCTGTCTGCGGTAAAACAGATGTACGGCAAGCTGGACAATGCCGGTATCCAGATACTGACAGCCCATTATGAAACCGAAACAGATAGCAAGGTTCGTGAGGAGATACAAACCCTGCTCCATATCCACGACCTGAGTTCTGATGACCGAAATACAGTGTTGAAAGCTGTTGCGGCACTGTCGAAAAGCCTGCATCCAGAAGTCAGAAACAAGCTGGAATTGCTGAAAGACAGCACAGATCAAGAGATTTCGGCTGCTTCCGGAGATGCCTTGAAGCATATCGAGGGACAGCTCGCCTTCTATGCGAAGGTAAAGACCGCCTTCTTTGGTTTGAGCCTTGGTTCGGTGCTGGTGCTTGCCGCCATAGGGCTGGCGATCACCTTTGGCGTCATGGGCGTAATCAATATGGCGCATGGTGAATTGATTATGCTGGGTGCATATACCACTTATGTCATACAGCAGCTGATGCCGCAATACATCGGCATGTCGCTACTGGTCGCCATTCCTACCGCATTCCTTGTTTCCGGCGCTGTAGGGATACTTATTGAGCGCCTGGTGATCCGCCACCTCTATGGAAGGCCACTGGAAACCTTGCTGGCAACTTTCGGCATCAGCCTGATCCTGCAGCAAACGGTACGCACGATATTTTCTCCACTGAATCGTTCGGTAGAAACACCGCAATGGATGTCAGGGTTCCTGGAGATCAACCCCGCCCTTTCGCTAACCTATAACCGGCTCTACATCATATTGTTTTGCCTGCTGGTTTTTGCAGTGCTGTTTCTGGTTATCAAAAAAACCTCTCTTGGATTGAGTGTGCGTGCGGTTTCGCAAAATCGTGCAATGGCCAGAGCCATGGGTATACGCGCCAGCCGCGTCGATGCGCTTACCTTTGGGCTTGGCTCCGGTATCGCTGGTATCGCTGGTGTGGCCTTGTCGCAAATTACCAATGTTGGGCCAAACATGGGGCAGGACTACATTATCGATTCATTCATGGTGGTGGTTTTTGGGGGAGTGGGCAATTTGTGGGGAACGCTGATCGGCGGCTTTTCTCTGGGCATAGCCAATAAATTTATGGAACCCTGGGCAGGTGCCGTGCTGGCAAAGATACTGGTGCTGGTCTTTATCATTCTTTTCATCCAGAAACGACCGCGTGGTTTGTTCCCGCAAAAAGGCCGTGTGAACTGATCACAACGGGAGGCTTGCACTATGTTTTACATGTTGAAAGGTGATCGTGGCGGACAGGCCTTGTTGTTGCTGCTGAGCATTGCTGTAGTACTTATCCCCGTTTTGAACCTGGTGGTGCCGGAAGGCCATGCCCTGCATGTTTCAACCTTTACCGTAACCCTGCTGGGAAAGTATCTTGCCTTTGCGCTGCTGGCAGTTGCCGTTGATCTGGTCTGGGGCTATATGGGAATCCTCAGCCTGGGGCATGGCGCATTCTTTGCCCTTGGCGGTTATGCCATGGGCATGTACCTGATGCTGCAAATTGGTGACCGGGGGGTTTATGGGAACCCGGATCTGCCTGATTTTATGGTGTTTCTGAATTGGGAAGAGGTTCCCTGGTTCTGGCAGGGCTTCGACAGCTTCTGGTTTGCCATGATTATGGTCGCTTTGGTGCCCGGGCTGTTGGCCTTTGTGTTTGGCGCTCTGGCCTTCCGTTCGCGCGTCACTGGTGTGTATTTGTCGATCATGACCCAGGCGCTGACCTATGCACTGATGCTGGCGTTTTTCCGCAATGAAATGGGCTTTGGTGGCAACAACGGCCTGACCGACTTCAAAGACATTCTGGGATTCAGCCTGCAATCCGACAGCACCCGGGTGGCGCTGTTTATTGCCTCTGCAGTGGCGCTGGCGCTGGGGTATCTGGCTTGCCGGGCCATTGTGGTTTCCCGCCTGGGGAAAGTTGTGGTGGCCATACGCGATACGGAAGATAGAGTGCGCTTTATCGGTTATCGGGTAGATCACATCAAACTGGCCATTTTTACCTTCTCTGCTGTGCTGGCGGGGATTGCCGGCGCCCTGTATGTGCCGCAAGTGGGAATCATCAACCCGGGGGAATTTTCTCCTCTGCGCTCCATAGAGCTGGTGGTGTGGGTCGCCATCGGTGGACGGGCTACCCTGTATGGAGCCGTGCTGGGTGCATTCATCGTGAATTATTCCAAGACCTATCTGACCGGTGCCGCTCCTGAGGTGTGGTTGTTTGCCCTCGGTGCCTTGTTTGTGCTGGTTACGCTCTATCTTCCCAATGGTCTTGCAGGGTTGTCGAAGAAAAAGGAAGCGGCAGTATGAGTGCTCTGGCGAAGATACGGGAAACCTTCCGTCGTGATCAGGTTTTCGATTTTGTAAACAAGCAGGACTATTCCCGGGTTGACACCAGCCATGGGCAGATTCTCTATGTTGAGGATGTCAGCGTTTCTTTCGACGGATTCAAGGCCATCAATGAACTGAACTTCTATATCGAGGTAGGTGAGCTGCGCTGCATGATAGGCCCAAATGGTGCGGGTAAAACCACCATGATGGATATTATCACCGGCAAAACCCGCCCGGATCAGGGCAGTGTCTGGTTCGGACAGAATATCAATTTGCTCAAAATGACAGAGCCTGAGATTGCCCAGGCTGGTGTGGGGCGGAAGTTCCAGAAACCCACGGTGTTCGAGCATCACGACATATTTGAAAACCTGGAAATGGCCATGGCGGGAAACAAAGGCGTCTGGTCAACCTTTCGTGCCCGGCTTTCCAGTGAGCAACATGACCGGATTGCCAGCGTTATGGAAATCATCGGTTTGAGTGATTGCGCCAAGCAACGTGCAGGTGCTTTGTCTCATGGCCAGAAGCAATGGTTGGAAATTGGCATGTTGCTGATGCAAAACCCGAAACTGTTGCTGGTTGATGAACCTGTTGCAGGCATGACGCATCAGGAAATGGACAAGACCGGAGAACTGTTGACCTCGCTGGCGGGAGAGCATTCCGTGGTGGTGGTTGAGCATGACATGGATTTTGTCCGCTCCATTGCAAAAAAAGTCAGTGTATTGCACCAGGGAAGCATTCTGGCTGAAGGAAGCATGGATGAAGTCCAAAACAACCAGCGTGTAATCGAGGTGTATCTTGGAGAATAAAGCCTTATTGCGGGTCAGCAAGCTAAACCAGTATTATGGAGAAAGCCACACCCTTTGGGATCTCGATCTTTCCGTAATCCAGGGAAAATGCACCTGTTTGATGGGGCGTAATGGTGTTGGAAAAACCACCCTGCTGCAATGTGTCATGGGTTTGCAGGCGATCAAGGACGGCAGCATTGTTTTTGATGGTTTTGAGATACAAAAAGAAGCTGCCGAAAAACGTGCCGGGATGGGTATTGGCTATGTGCCCCAGGGCCGGCAGATCTTTCCGCAGCTAAGTGTGGGTGAAAATCTGGAGCTTGGCCTGTTTGCGCGCAAGGACAGGATGAAGAAAATACCCGACTTTATTTTTGAGCTTTTCCCGGTGTTAAAACAAATGATCTCTCGCCGTGGCGGTGATCTTTCTGGCGGGCAACAACAACAGCTTGCCATTGGCCGGGCTCTGGTGATCGATCCCAAGATGTTGATCCTGGACGAGCCGACGGAAGGCATACAGCCAAATATCGTGCATCAGATTGGCGACATCATCATGCAGCTGAACAAGGAAATGGGGATCACCGTTCTGCTGGTAGAGCAAAAACTTCCTTTTGCCCGGCGGGTTGGGGACTACTTTTGCATCATGGAGCGGGGAAAAAATGTTGCCACTGGCGATATGGCGGAATTAAGTGATGAAATAGTGCAGCAGTTTTTAACTGTGTAACAACGAGGAGCTATCATGCCAAAACTAATTATCTCTCTATCGATACTTGCCTTTCTTACCATTGCAAATGCAGCATATGCCCATGTCGGCATGGAGCACTCTTCATGGGTGCATATGGTTGCACACATTGTCGCTTCAGCTGCCATAGGTATGGCGATTGTTGCCATGGGGTGGTATTTGTTGCGTAAGAGATCAAAGCTGCGGTGGTCGCGCTTGCAGAACAAATAAAACGTCCGATGCCTTGTGCTGAAGCCAACCAGGGCTGGAAAGCAGAGCTGAATCTGGGCTTTAAAAGGAAGCTTGAGCATACTGTTCTGAGCCGCCATACACAATTCGGCCCGCTGACCGTGCAACGCCCTTTTTATCCGGAAAAAGAAACCTGCCATCTTTACTTGTTGCATCCTCCTGGCGGGGTGGTGGGCGGTGACGAGTTGCGCATCAATGTAAGGCTGGAAGAAGAGGCTCGTGTCTTGCTGACCACGCCTGGGGCCACCAAGTTCTATCGCAGCATGGGGGCGCTGGCGCAGCAGGTTCAGACCCTGTCCGTAGCGGATGGCTGCGCTCTGGAATGGTTGCCACAGGAAAATATTTTCTTTGACCAGACACGCAGCCATTTGTCTACTCGTATCGTTTTGGAGGATACAGCCCGCTTTATCGGTTGGGAGATAAACTGCTATGGCCGACCTGCATCAAGGGATTTGTTTACAAAGGGCCTGGTCAGGACGCGATTGGAAGTGATTCGTGATGGCGTGCCACTGCTGCTGGATCAGTTGTTGGTAGAAGATGCCTCTGCCCTAAAAAGCCCTGGCAGTTTCAACGGTTATTCCTGCTTTGGAACTCTGGTTGCGACCCAGGTAAGTCCCCGATTGCTGGATTTGGTTCGCACCATTGTCAGCACCCGGGAGAATCGTCAGCTCGTTGGTTTGAGCTTGCTGGATGATTTGCTGGTGGCGCGGTGTCTGGGCCACTATTCCGAGAGCATCGCAAATACCCTGAGAAGCATCTGGGCGGCTTTACGACCGGAATTATTGGAAAGAGAAGCATGTCATCCACGAATCTGGTCAACCTGAGTGGCGGTGTATTTTGGGCGCCTTTATGAAATAGTCATTCCGGCACACGAACTCATGGACGGGTGAAGGTAGAGCAATGCTGGATAGATACAGGGATGTATCGTAGTAGAACAACGCAGGAGCAGTTGCCGAGGCTGGAATCCATAAGTTCCTGAAAATTTTACACACCGGCCAGCGCCGCAATGACGAAAACCGAATTATCCAACAGGTGATGAAACATGGATCTGACCCCAAGAGAAAAAGATAAACTCCTGATTTTTACCGCTGCACTGCTCGCAGAGCGGCGCAAGAACCGGGGCGTGAAACTGAATCACCCCGAAGCTGTTGCCTACATCAGTGCAGCCATCATGGAAGGCGCTAGGGATGGCATGACGGTTGCTGAGCTGATGGGCTACGGGCGAACCCTGCTGTCCCGTGATGATGTGATGGACGGTATCGCAGAAATGATCCATGACGTACAGGTGGAGGCTACCTTCCCGGACGGGAGCAAACTTGTCACCGTTCATAACCCCATCGTCTAGGAGGCGGCAAATGATTCCCGGAGAAATGATCGTGGCAGAAGGTGAAATCGAGTTGAATCAAGGCAGGGAGATGTTGCGCCTCGAGGTTGCAAACGAAGGTGATCGTCCCATACAGGTTGGCTCGCATTATCACTTTTACGAGACCAATCAGGCATTGCAGTTCGAGCGCGAGAGAACCAAAGGTTTTCGGCTGGATATTGCTGCGGGCACGGCGGTTCGATTCGAACCCGGTCAAATGCGCACCGTGACTCTGGTTGCTTTTGCCGGTGAGCGTAAAATTTATGGCTTCAATGCAGAGATCATGGGGGCATTGGAATGAGCAAAATCAGTAGACGGGCCTATGCCGAAATGTATGGCCCCACGGTTGGCGATCGCATACGCCTTGGCGATACCGAACTTTTTCTGCAGGTCGAGGAAGACCGCACAACCTATGGTGATGAGGTAAAATTTGGTGGGGGAAAGGTTATTCGTGATGGCATGGGGCAGAGCCAGCATGTTGCGGAAAGAGCTGCCGATACGGTGATAAGCAATGCCCTTATTGTCGATCACTGGGGAATAATCAAGGCGGATATCGGAATCAAAAACGGCCGGATTTCCGGCGTAGGCAAAGCCGGAAACCCGGATGTGCAACCCGGTGTGGACATTGTTATCGGCCCGGGCACGGAAGTTATCGCCGGTGAAGGCTCTATTGTCACCCCGGGCGCCATTGATGCGCATATTCACTTTATTTGCCCGCAGCAAATCGAAGAAGCACTGATGTCCGGAGTTACCACCATGCTGGGAGGCGGCACCGGCCCGGCTACCGGAACCAACGCCACCACCTGCACTCCCGGGCCATGGAATATCCACCGCATGCTGCAGGCGGCAGAAGCATTTCCCATGAACCTTGGCTTTATGGGGAAGGGTAATGCCAGCCTGCCAGAAGCCTTGAATGAACAGGTGGAAGCTGGTGTGATGGGCATGAAGCTGCATGAGGACTGGGGTACCACGCCCGCTGCAATCGATAACTGCCTGAATGTTGCTGAACGGTACGATATTCAGGTTGCCATTCACACTGACACCCTGAACGAGTCTGGCTTCGTGGAAACCACCCTGGCTGCTTTCAAGGGGCGCACCATACATACCTTTCATACCGAAGGCGCCGGTGGTGGTCATGCTCCAGATATTATCAAGGCCTGTGGTGAATCCAATGTACTGCCTTCCTCTACCAACCCCACGCGACCCTATACGGTCAACACGGTTGACGAACACCTGGACATGCTCATGGTTTGTCATCACCTGGATCCCGGCATTGCAGAAGATGTGGCTTTTGCCGAGTCCCGTATCCGCCGCGAAACCATTGCCGCAGAGGATATTCTTCATGATCTGGGGGCGTTCTCCATGATTGCTTCAGATTCCCAGGCCATGGGAAGAGTAGCTGAGGTCATTTGCCGCACTTGGCAGACGGCGCATAAAATGAAGCTGCAGCGGGGCAGCTTGGCGGGCGATCCGGCGGAGCACGACAACGGGCGAATCAAGCGCTATATTGCTAAATACACCATCAACCCGGCCATCTCCCATGGCATCGCCCATGAAGTCGGCTCCATAGAAGTAGGCAAACTGGCGGATATCGTGCTGTGGAAGCCTGCTTTTTTTGGGGCAAAGCCCAGCCTGATTATTAAGGGAGGATTCATCGCCGCCGCCCCTATGGGAGATCCCAATGCATCCATTCCTACACCTCAGCCGGTGCATTACCGTCCCATGTTCGGTTCCTATGGAGGGGCGCGCCTGGCTACCCGGATGACGTTTTTGTCGCAAGCGGGCATTGATGCAGATATACCCGGGAAGCTGAACCTGAAAAGCCTGATCAGTGCCGTCAAGGATTGCCGCACCGTCAAGAAATGCAACATGATACATAATAGCTACCAACCGACTATCGAAGTGGATGCGCAAACCTACGAAGTGCGTGCAGATGGTGAACTTTTAACCTGCGAGCCAGCCAGCGTCCTGCCACTGGCACAGAGATATTTTTTGTTCTAATGCTTGAATTCGAAGAAAAAACCCAACCCGGGGAACAGGCTCACACCAGCCTGACTTTGGCCCTGGAGCAGCGCATCAAGAGTCGCATGAAGGTAACGCTGGATGACGGGCGCAAGGCCGGCCTGTTCTTTGAGAAAGGCGTCAGCTTTCAGGATGGAGACTTGATCATCAGCACAGACCGCAAAGTGCTGGTGGAAATCAAGGCGGCCCGCGAACCCCTTTCTGTCGTCTACTGCGATACCCCACTGCTGTTGGCGCGCGCCAGTTACCATTTGGGTAATCGCCATGTGCCCTTGCAAATCGGGGAGGGGGTTTTGCGTTACCAACATGATCATGTGCTGGACGAAATGCTCAGATGCCTGGGGTTGGAGGTGCAAACCGAACTGGCTCCTTTTCAGCCTGAAGCAGGTGCTTACATTGGCGCAGGGCATGTGCATCATCCCGGCTAGCCCGCATACTCCACCAGAATACTGCGATCCGGTGCAATATGCAGGCTAGCCGACAGTTGCCCTTACTCAAACTATTGCAGTTGAGCAGCCCCACACTGCCAGTCGGCGCCTTTGCCTATTCCCAGGGATTGGAGTCTGCAGTGGATGCCGGGTTTGTTGCAGATGCCAATACGCTGGAGACCTGGCTGCTGGATACGTTGAAGCTAAGCTTGCTGCTGCTGGATATACCCGTGTTTTCCCGGTTGTATCAAGGCTGGGAGAGCAAGGATATGGAAGCGGTGCGAAATTGGAACAGCCTGCTGTATGCCCAGCGTGAAACCAGTGAACTGCGAGCCGAAGATCAGCACCAGGCGGTGGCTCTGGGGCGCTTGCTGGCCGATTTGGGCATCGGGCAAGCGGAAGAGTGGAAGACGGATAAAACAGCATGTTTTCTCACCTTGTTTTCCCTGGCGGCAGTTACATGGAATATAGAAAAAGAACAGGCTGCTTACGGCTATCTCTGGTCATGGCTGGACAAGCAGATTGCAGCGGCAATCAAATTGGTGCCCCTGGGGCAAACCGATGGGCAACGAGTGCTTTCCCGTCTGTTGCCACAGATACCCGCGATTGTTGAACAGGGGTTGGCCTGCGATGATGAGCAAATTGGTGCATCATTGCCCATGCTGGCGATTCTCAGCTCACAACATGAGATGCAATACTCACGTTTGTTTCGATCTTAAAAGGTAATTCAATGAGCAATAAAAATGTACTACGCCTGGGTGTTGGCGGCCCCGTCGGTTCCGGTAAGACCGCCTTGCTGCGCCAACTTTGCAAACATATGAAAGAGAATTACAACCTGGCCGTGGTCACCAATGATATTTACACCAGGGAAGATGCCGAATTTTTGCTGCGCCATAAAGTTCTGGATGCGGATCGCATTCTGGGAGTGGAAACAGGAGGCTGTCCCCACACGGCCATACGTGAAGATGCCTCGATCAACCTGACTGCCGTAGATACCCTGTGCGAACGCTTTCCAGATCTGGACATGGTGATTATAGAAAGTGGTGGTGACAATCTCAGTGCGACCTTCAGTCCCGAGCTGTCTGATCTTACCCTGTATGTAATCGATGTGGCGGCTGGTGACAAGATCCCCCGCAAGGGTGGGCCGGGTATTACGAAATCTGATTTGCTGATTATCAATAAAACCGATCTGGCACCTATGGTGGGAGCCTCGCTGGAAGTAATGGAGCGGGACAGCAAGCGAATGCGCGGGGATAAGCCCTTTGTTTTCACTAACTTAAAAGATGGAGAGAACCTGGATCAAGTGATTGCATTTATTGTGGATCAAGGCATGCTCGCAAAACCCTGAAGGCAGTGCCACCGTAACGATTTTTGTTTCCCTGTCCACAGATTGCCTTGGAAATGTACTTGGCAAAGGACACTACACTGCTAGAATGCACGTATGGAAGCCAGAAAAATCCCACTGCCGACGCGCTTCAAGGTAAAGATTTCCGCATTGGAAGCAGATCTTGCGTTTTGCGATGCGCTGATCACCTTTGCTGGGCAGATTCCTGAAACTGTGTATCAACGTGCAGAGATCCAGGTGTACAAATCACTGGAAACAGAGCTGAATCGTCGCCTGAAGATTGCACAGAAAGAAGCCCACGAGCGTTCCCAAAAGCTCACCGCCTGATCGCCAGCCATCCCCGAAAATCATGAAATTACTGGCCATTGATACCACGGAAGACAGCTGCTCTGCCGCCCTTTGCATTGATGATGAAATGCTCTGGCGTTTTGAAATCGCACCGCGCAGGCACAGCGAGCTGATACTGCCCATGGTGGATGAAGTGCTGGCAGAGGCGGGCCTGGCGGTGCGGCAATTGGATGCTCTGGCGTTCAGTCGGGGGCCGGGTTCTTTTACCGGGGTAAGGATAGCAACTGGCGTGACCCAGGGAATCGCCTTGGGCGCCGATTTGCCTGTGGTTCCTGTTTCCACCCTTGCTGCTCTGGCACAGGGCACGTGGCGTCTCCGCGGCGCCACCACCGTGCTCAGTGCGCTGGATGCACGCATGGGGGAAGTGTACTGGGCTTGTTGCCGATTCCTGAATGGCAGCATGGTGCTGGATGGAGAGGAGCGGGTAGGCAGGCCGGATCTCGCCATCGAGGCATTGGATGATGCCTGTTGGGGGGTGGGTAGTGGCTGGGCTGTCTATCCCGATCTTTTGTTGCAGTCCACAGGAGTTTCCAACCAACGTGTTCTTGGTGAGCAGCGCATCCATGCCAGAGATGTCGCCAGTCTGGGGTTGGTGGCCTTGCTTGCTGGGCAAACGGTTGCTCCGGAAGAGGCGCTACCTGTTTATATTCGGGACAACGTGGCGGAAAAGCCAGCTCGTCCCTGAAGCCGCCGGCCGCATCTGTCATGATGTTCACATGACGGATTTTTTCCTCATGCAGCCACCGATCCTCAACCGACCCTCAATGGCAGCAATTTGTCTCGCCGTTATCCCGAGTCAAGCTGTTCCAGCAATGCCTGAACCAGTTGTTTGATCCGCGTTTCATCCTCCAGCGGCTGGCCATTCCCGTCGGTAAGCGTAAACATATCGTCCGCCATGGCTCCCAGGGTAGTGATTTTTGCATTCAGGAGGCGTAGTCCCTGTTCTGCCAGCACCCAGGCGATAAGGGAGAGCAGGCCCGGGCGATCCATGCTTTTGATGTGCAGCATGGTGTGGCGGTTGTGCAGATCCTGGCTGATGCTGATTTCACTTTCACTGGAAAACTGCTGCAATCGACGGGGCAGGGCGCGTGCCTTGGGTGCTGTGGTGCTGGTTTCCCGCAGGCTGGCTTCCAGAAAGCCCTGAATGTCGTGGATGCGCTCCGGCGTCATATGCTGGCCATCCACTTCCAGTACAAAAAAGCTATTGAGGGCAATCTGGCTGTCTGTAGTCTGAATGCGTGCCTCGAGTATATTCAGGTGAAGCTGGTCAATCAGCGCCGTGCATTGGGCAAAAAGGCTCTTGCGATCGTTTTGCACAATGAAAATCTCGTCGCAGCCGCGACTGATGGATTTGCGCAGGGTAACCAGCGGTTGGCTGAAATCGGTTCCCGACAGGATTTTGCTGCCGTGCCAGGTAATCTCCTCCGGTTCATTTTGCAGAAAATATTCCAGGCTGAGCTCCATCCACAGGTGGTTGATGTGCTGGCTGTCAAAACCCTGGTCGATCAGCAGGCGTCGTGCTTCGGTCTGTTTTGCCTGAATCAGTTCATCCTGTCCCAGGGGTGACTCCAGGCCTCTTGTCAGGGTTTGTCGAGTGCTGTGATAGAGGCGATTGAGCAGCGAGGACTTCCAGGATGTCCAGCGCTTGGGGTTGGTGGCGCGGATATCGGCTACGGTCAACAGGAACAGGTAATCCAGGCGGGAGCGATCCCCGACCAGGCTTGCAAAATTCTGTACCACCAGCGGGTCTTCAATGTCCTGGCGCTGGGCGGTCTTGGACAGGAGCAAATGGCTGCGCACGATCCACGCCACCATTTCGGCATCGTAGTCAGACAGATCGTGCAGCTTGCAAAAAGCCTTTGCATCTTCTGCGCCGAGAATGGCATGGTTGCCCCCGCGGCCCTTGGCGATATCATGAAACAGCCCGGCAATGTAGAGCAGTTCCGGCTTGATCAGCTGCTTGAACACGCGTGAACACAGGGGGAATTCCTCCTCGAACTCCGGTACCGAGAAGCGCCGCAAATTGCGCAGCAGCATCAGGGTGTGCTCATCCACGGTATAGACATGAAAGAGATCGAACTGCATGCGTCCGGTGATATTGGCAAATGCCGGGATGTAGGCGGCGAGAACGCCATAGCGGTGCATGCGGCGCAGGGTGAAGGTAATGCCCCTGGGCTGGCGCAGGATTTCCAGAAACAGGCTGCGGGCACGAATGTCTTGGCGGTAGCGGTCGTCGATCAGATGCAGGTGGGCGCGCACCAGGCGAATGGTGCTGGCGCGCACGCCTTTCAGTTCCGGATGCTCTTGCAGGATCAGGAACAGCTCCAGAATGGCAATGGGATAGCGGGCAAAAATGGCATTGTTGCGCACTTCCAGGTAGCCGTTGCAGGACTGAAATCGGTTGTTGATCCGGATTGTGGTGCAAGCTGTATTTTTGTACAGAATAGCTTCCTGAAACAGCTGCAGCAGCATTTCGTTCAGGCGATTCAGCTCCATTACCGTGCGATAGTAGTCCTGCATGAATTGTTCCACTGCCAGATTGCTGTCGGCGTCGCAGTAGCCAAACTGACGGGCAATGCTGCGCTGGTGCTCGAACAGCAGGCGGTCATCATGGCGCCCCGTCAGCAGATGCAGGGCAAAGCGGATCTTCCATAATTTGAACTGGCCGTCCTTCAGGGCGTGATATTCCGTATCGGTGAGGAATCCCTGATGCAGCAGTTCGGACAGGCGTTCCGCATGGAAATGGCGCTTTACCACCCAGCCGATCATCTGGATGTCGCGCAGGCCGCCAGGATTGGATTTGATGTTGGGCTCCAGGTTGTAGGCGGTATCGCCAAAGCGGGCGTGCCTGGCTTTTTGCTCCGCCCATTTTGCGGAGAAAAAAGCGTCGCTGGGCCAGATTTTGTCAGAGGCTGTGGCTTTTTTCATTTCCTGAAAAAGCGCTTTATTTCCGGCCAGATAGCGGGATTCCATCAGGTTGGTGACGATGGTTACATCTGCGATGGCCGCCTCCACGCATTGCTCCAGGGTGCGTACGCTGTGGCCGATTTCCAGCCCCATGTCCCAGAGAAAAGTTACCAGCTGTTCGATATTCTCGGCTTGCTTTCCTTCCGGGATGTCACCAACCAGAATGAGCACATCCACATCCGAGGCCGGGTGTAGTTCACCACGGCCGTAGCCACCCACGGCTATCAGGCCGGCGTTGTCATCGGAGGAAAGAAAATGGCGCCAGGCACGCAGCAGCATCTGATCCACAAAATCCGAGCGGGCGTGCACCAGATCTTCTACAGAGTCACCTGCATGGAATCGATCGGCCAGAACGGTTTTGCTGCGGGCGATAATGTCACGAAATGTGGCCAGCGGGTCTACAGTCCGGGGCAGCTCCTGATCCAGTTCCGGAATGAGCGATGTAGGCATTACTGGCCAACCTGCTCTTCTTTTCGCAGGGTAAGGACATCATGGCCAGTTTCCGTAACCAGGATGGTGTGTTCCCATTGGGCGGAAAGCTTGCGGTCGCGGGTAACCACGGTCCAGCCATCGCCCAGTTGTTTCACCTCCTTTTTTCCGGCGTTGATCATCGGCTCGATGGTAAAGATCATGCCGGGCTGCATTTGCGCGCCGGTGCCCGGCTTGCCGAAATGCAATACCTGTGGCTCCTCATGAAATCCCTGGCCAATGCCGTGGCCACAGTATTCCCGCACCACGGAATAGCGTTGGCTTTCCACAAAACGCTGAATTGCATGACCGATATCACCAAAATGCGCTTCCGGCCTGACCACGGCGATGCCTTTCCACATGGCCTGTTTGGTGATGTCGCACAAGCGGCTGGCCAGAATGCCGGGCTTGCCCACGCAGAACATTTTGCTGGTGTCGCCATGCCAGCCCTCCTTGATGACAGTGATGTCGATATTGATAATATCGCCGCTTTTCAATACCTTGTCGCTAGGTATACCATGACAGACCTGATGATTAACCGAAGTACAGATGGATTTTGGAAAGCCGTGGTAATTCAGTGGGGCCGGGATGGCTTTTTGCACGTTGACGATATAATCATGGCAGATCTGATCCAGCTCGTCGGTACTGATTCCCGGTTGTACATGAGGCTCGATCATTTCCAGCACTTCGGCGGCGAGGCGTCCTGCAACGCGCATTTTCTGGATTTCTTCGGGGGTTTTTATGATTATGGGCATCCTGTTACCTGTAATAATGTGGCTGGAATTTGTCGGATCAAGCCGATTATGGTATAAAACGCGCCGCCAAACGGCAAATACACACGCATTCTCACATTTTACGCATATCTATGGGTGCTCCTGAAAAATGGGGTTTAGTGTGCCAGAGTTTGCGGAGGCTTAACCCTAGTTAATTGAGGCTTAATCATGAGTAACGTATCTATGCGCCAGATGCTGGAAGCTGGCGTGCACTTCGGGCATCAGACCCGCTACTGGAATCCGAAGATGGCTCCACATATCTTCGGCCAGCGTAACAAGATTCATATCGTCAACCTGGAGAAAACCCTTCCCCTGTATAACGATGCCATGAATTTCATCGGCAAGCTGGCATCCAATGGCGGTCGCGTGCTGTTCGTCGGCACCAAGCGCGCCGCCAGCAATGTCATCAAGGAAGAAGCAGAGCGCTGTGGCATGCCTTATGTCAATCATCGCTGGCTGGGCGGTATGCTCACCAACTACAAGACCATTAAGTTATCCATCAATCGCCTGAAAGAGCTGGAGGCAATGTCTGCAGACGGTTCCATGGATCAGAAATTCAACAAGAAGGAAGCCCTTGGCCTGACGCGCCAGCTGGAGAAGCTGGAAAGAAGCGTTGGCGGCATCAAAAACATGCGCGGAATTCCCGATGCCATGTTTGTTGTCGATACCGGGCATGAAGATATTGCGGTTGCGGAAGCGCGCAAGCTGGGCATCCCTGTTGTTGGTGTGGTGGATACCAACAATGACCCGGAGCTGGTGGACTATGTGATTCCCGGCAACGACGACGCCATTCGCGCCATTCAGCTGTATGTGCAGGGCGCGTCTGCGGCAATTCTGGAGGGTCGTGCAGTTGCTGCCCAGTCTGTTGCTGCCGAAGTTGCTCCGGAAGCAGAAGCGAAGCCAAAAACAGAAGCGGAGCCAAAAACAGAATCGGCGCCCAAGACAGAAGCTTCCAAAGGCTGAAAAAGAGATCGAGTGCTCCCCTGTCCGTTAACACGGGGCAGGGGAATCTTGTGTTTTGTGCATGCAACGCTACGCATGCACTCAAGTTATATTGATAGTGAGGAACACCATGGCAATAACCGCAGCTTTGGTAAAAGAACTGCGCGAGCGCACTGGCGCTGGCATGATGGAATGCAAGAAAGCATTGGTGGAAACCGATGGTGATATTGAGCTGGCAATCGAAAACATGCGCAAATCTGGCCAGGCAAAAGCGGCCAAGAAGGCTGGCCGGATCGCTGCCGAAGGCGTAATTGTCATTCAGGCCAGTGAAGATGGTAAAAAAGTGGCGATGGCGGAGATCAATTGTGAAACCGACTTCGTGGCCAAGGATGACAACTTCCTGTCTTTTGCCAATGCCGTTGCTGAAAGGGTATTGAACAGCGACGTGGCCGATGTAGAGGCGCTGAAAGCATTGCCCCTGCATGAAGGCGAGGATACTACCGTTGAAGAGGCCCGTCAGGCGCTGGTATCAAAGATCGGCGAGAACATGAATGTGCGTCGCTTCGTGCGCCTGGAAAGCGATGGCCACATCGCCAGCTATCGCCACGGCGTGCGTATTGGTGTACTGGTGGATCTGACCGGAGGTGACGCTGGTCTGGGGCGTGACCTGGCCATGCATGTTGCCGCGAGTGCCCCTGTGTGCGTGGAAGAAAAAGACGTACCTGATGCACTGCTGGAAAAAGAAAAAGAGATCATCGAGGCTCAGGCAAGGGAAAGCGGCAAGCCGGACAATATCATCGAAAAAATGGTGGAAGGCCGCATTCGCAAATATCTGTCTGAAATCACGCTTACCGGCCAGGCTTTCATCAAGGATCCTGACGCCACAGTAGGCAAGTTGCTGGATGTCGCCAATGCCAGCGTCAACCAGTTCGTGCGCTTTGAAGTAGGTGAAGGCATCGAGAAAAAGCAAGAAAACTTTGCTGATGAGGTCATGGCGCAGGTTCGCGGCGAGTGATTGTCTGCCCGGCTCGAGTTGTTCGGGCCTCCAGTTCGGAAAAAGGCGTGGATTCTTCCACGCCTTTTTTTTTGCTACACAATATGCATGGCTGTTGATACTATTCGTGTCCTGAAATTCCGTCCGTGCCCGTTCCTGTTTTTTATGTTGGAGAGAAACTACAACCATGCCTGATGGTGAGCGAACAACTCGCAGAGTGCTGTTGAAACTCAGCGGCGAAGCCCTGATGGGAAAAGGGGATTTCGGTATTGACCCTGTGGTTATGGAAAGGCTGGCGAACGAGATCGCTGATCTGTCACGGGCGGGATATGAGCTGGCGCTGGTTATCGGCGGAGGGAATATTTTTCGCGGGGCCGGTCTGGCGGGAGGCGGCATGGACCGGGTCACCGGCGACCATATGGGAATGCTGGCGACGGTGATCAACTCCCTGGCCATGGGCGATGCCCTGCGTCAGGCGGGCGTGGATGCCCGGGTTCTTTCCTCGCTGGACATGTCCCAGGTTTGCGAACCCTATGCCTGCTACCGCGCCCTGGAGCATTTGCGTAATGGTCGTGTGGTTATTCTTTCCGCTGGCACGGGCAATCCGTTTTTCACTACCGATTCCGCCGCCAGCTTGCGAGCGATCGAGATCAAGGCGGATCTGCTGGTCAAGGCAACCAAGGTGGACGGTGTTTATTCTGCTGATCCGATGAAAGATGCTGATGCGGTATTCTATTCCCGCCTTACCTATGAAAAAGCTCTGGCGGAGAAACTGGGGGTGATGGATGCCACGGCGCTGATATTGTGCCGGGATCACGATCTGCCTCTGCGAGTCATGAACATCAACCAGGAGGGTGCCTTGGCTCGCCTTCTGTCTGGTGAGGATATTGGAACACTGGTTAGCACCGGAGAAAACCCATGATAGACGACATTAAACAGGATGCGGCTAGCCGCATGGACAAGACCGTCAAGGCACTGCAGGATTCGCTGGCGAAAATTCGCACGGGTCGCGCCCATCCCAGTTTGCTGGATCACCTTACTATTTCCTACTATGGTGCTGATACGCCCCTGAAACAAGTAGCGAACGTGAACGTGGAGGATGCACGCACCCTGACCATACAGCCCTTTGAGCAATCCATGGTGAAAGCAGTGGAAAAGGCCATCATGGAATCCGATCTTGGGCTAAACCCCAATACTGCCGGTACGGTGATTCGTGTGCCCATGCCGCCTTTGACGGAAGAGCGCCGTCGGGATCTGACCCGGGTTGTACGCCAGGAAGGGGAGCATGCAAAGGTGGCAGTGCGGAATGTGCGCCGCGATGCCAACACCGATCTCAAAGACCTGGTAAAGGAAAAACTCATTACCGAAGATGATGAACGTCGGGGACAGGAAATCATTCAGAAGCTCACCGATCAACATGTAAAGGAAATCGATGAACTGCTGGAAGGCAAGGAAGAGGACTTGATGGCCGTCTGAATTGCCACTGACAGCCCCCAGCAGACTTCTTTGTGGACAGGATACCGAAACATGTCGCCATTATCATGGATGGTAACGGGCGTTGGGCAAAGCAACAGGGAAAGGCTCGCCATGCGGGACATCGTGCCGGGGTGGAAACTGTGCGCAGAGTCATCGAGGTCTGTGGCCAGCAGGGTGTCAAGGTGCTCACGCTGTTCGCATTCTCCAGTGAAAACTGGCAGCGACCAAAAACCGAGGTAAAAATGCTCATGGAGCTTTTTTTTACCGCTCTGAATCGGGAAATCAAGCGCATGCACAAACGCAATGTCCGCTTGCGCATCATCGGCGATATCAGTGCTTTTTCAGACAAGTTGCAGCAGCTGATCCGTGAAAGCGAGAACATCACCGCTGCGAATGATGGTTTGCTGCTGCAGGTAGCCGCAAACTATGGTGGCCGTTGGGATATTACCCAGGCTGCCCGCAAACTGGCTGGTCGGGTTGAAAGCAATGAATTACGCCCTGATCAAATTACCGAATCCGAGCTGGCGCAATGCCTGTCCTGTGCTGATGTGCCTGATCCCGACCTGTTTATTCGTACGGGTGGGGAAAAGCGTATCAGTAATTTTCTTCTGTGGCAGTGCGCCTATACGGAATTGTATTTTTGTGAAACCCTGTGGCCGGACTTCAGCAAAGACGATTTGCTGACAGCCTTCCAGGACTATGCCGGGCGCCAGCGCCGGTTTGGCCGTACTTCAGAGCAGATGCAGTAATGCTCAAGGCGCGATTACTGACCGCATTGGTGCTGGTGCCCCTGGTTATATGGGGAGTGCTGGCCTTGCCCAACCAACTGTTCGCCCTGGTTCTGGCTGTTGTTGTGCTGGGTGGCGTTTGGGAGTTGAGCTATCTGTGTGGGCTGCAAAAGCCTTCTGCCCGTTTTCTGCCGCTGCTGGTGCTGGTGGTGATTCTGCCGATTCTGTATGCCCAGCAAGACGCGCCCTGGGCAAGCTGGCTCATTCAGGCGCTGGCCCTCTGGTGGACAGCTGTCCTGCTGGTGCTTTTGTCGGGGAAGTTGAAGCTCGAGGTAAAAACCGGCCCGCGCCCGTTGTTGTTGTTTACCGGGTTGACTGTTCTGGCCGGGGTATGGCTGGCGATGCTCAGGTTGCACGGCACGATTCCTCATGGCCCCGGGCTGATGATGTTCTTCCTGATACTGATCTGGGTTGCCGATTCCGGCGCTTATTTTTCCGGGCGTGCGTTTGGCAAGCACAAGCTTGCGCCGCATATCAGTCCGGGAAAAACCTGGGAAGGTGTTGCCGGAGCTCTGCTTGGCGGGGTATTTTGCGCCCTGATCCTGGCGTACCTGCAGTGGCTGGACATATCCGTCCCCCTGCTGATTTTATTGTGTGTAAGTACAGTGATGATTTCTGTGGGGGGGGATCTGTGGGAAAGTGTGCTCAAGCGGGAGCGGGGCGTGAAAGACAGCGGTAATCTGCTGCCGGGTCATGGTGGCGTGCTGGATCGCATTGACAGCCAGATTGCTGCCGGTCCGTTTTTCCTGGCGGGATTGCTGTTACTGGGAGCGTTGAATTGATCGGCGTCAGCATATTGGGCTCTACCGGTTCCATCGGTAAAAGTACCCTGGACGTGCTGGCGCGCCATGCTGACCGCTACCGGGTGGTGGCCTTGAGTGCAAATACCGATGTGCAGGGCATGTTGCAGCAGTGCCTGGACTTCCGGCCGCAGCTGGCGGCCATGGCGGATGCAGACAGTGCCGGCCAGCTTGCAAAGCTATTGGCGGAGCAAGCGCCGGAAGTCGAAGTGCTGGGCGGAGAAGAAGGCCTGAAGGCTGTGGCCTGTCATGTGGATGCAGCCCAGGTGATGGCAGCCATCGTGGGAGCAGCCGGCCTGCTGCCTGTTCTTGCGGCGGTTGATGCGGGGAAACGCATTCTGCTGGCCAACAAAGAGGCTTTGGTGGTTGCCGGTGGCTTGTTCATGGAGGCAGTGCGCAAGAATAAGGTACGGGTGCTCCCCATCGATAGTGAACACAACGCCGTATTTCAATGCCTGCCGGCAGATGATTTCCGGGGGCTGGAAGAAAAGGGGGTCAGGCGCATTCTGCTGACCGCCTCTGGCGGCCCTTTTCGTTGCCTGGACGCAAATCAGTTGCAACAGGTCACGCCGGAACAGGCCTGCGCCCACCCCAACTGGGATATGGGGCGCAAGATTTCCGTGGATTCGGCCACGATGATGAACAAGGGGCTGGAGGTGATCGAGGCGCATTGGCTGTTTGGCGCCGCTCCGGACAGAATTCAGGTGGTTGTCCATCCCCAGAGCGTCATTCACTCCATGGTGGAATATGTAGATGGCTCGGTGCTGGCGCAACTGGGCAATCCCGATATGCGCACTCCTATTGCCCATGCCCTGGCATGGCCGGAACGCATTGCCTCTGGCGTGGACAGTCTGGATCTGTTCCAGCTGGCGCATCTGGATTTCGAGCCGCCTGATCTGCAGCGTTTCCCCTGTCTTGCACTTGCCTTTCGGGCGATTGAGGAAGGGGGAAGCATGCCGGCAATTCTGAATGCGGCAAATGAGGTGGCAGTGGCGGCCTTTCTGCGAGGCAGGACAGGCTTTCTGCAGATTTCACAGATTATCGAAGAAACCATGAACAGGCTGCAGCCAGTGCCTGCTGATAACCTGGACATACTGTTGCAGGTGGATCGCCGTGCACGGGAAATCGCGGAACGATTGGTGCAGGACGGAGTCACAAAGGCATGTTAGAGACACTCGCCAGCAGCATATTCGGCTTTATTCTTGCCATTGGAATTCTGGTTACGGTGCATGAGTTCGGGCATTTCTGGGTAGCGCGCAAACTTGGCATCAGGGTGCTGCGTTTTTCCGTTGGTTTTGGCAAGCCGCTGTTTACCTGGCGTCGAAAAAACGATGACACCGAGTATGTACTGGCAGCCATTCCCCTGGGTGGTTACGTAAAGATGCTGGATGAACGTGAAGCCGAGGTTCCGGAAGCCGATGCGAAGTACGCATTCAATCGTCAGCCGCTGTGGGTGCGAACGGCGGTGGTGCTTGCCGGCCCGGTATTCAACCTGATTTTCGCAGTGCTGCTTTTCTGGGTGGTGCTGGTGATGGGGGAAAGCGGTCTGCGCCCCATTGTAGGAGAAGTCAGTGCCGGCTCCCCCGCAGCTATAGTGGGGTTTTCTCCTGGTGAGGAAATCTTGCGTATCAATGGCAAGCCAACCCCTACCTGGACACAGATGCTGTACCAGTTTGCATCATCGGCGGCGGGAGGGGATGAAATTGTCATTGAAACCCGTGACAGGGATGAGCGCCTGCACAAACGGGTGCTGGCTTTTGATGCCATAGGTGATATGGCGGAAGTCAAGAATCCTTTGAGCGCCTTGGGCGTGAAGCCGGAGCTGCCCCGGATTCCTCCTGTCCTGGGAAAGATACTGCCGGGTCAACCGGCGCAAAAAGCCGGCTTGCAGCCTGGTGATCTTATTCTTGAGGCAGACGGCAATTCCATGGATAACTGGATGCAATGGGTCAACTATGTGCGGGAGAAGCCGCTGGTGCCCATGCAGCTGCAGATTCAGCGAAATGGGCAGCTGCTTGAACTGGAGTTGATTCCGGAAGCAATTGAAACAGAAGGAAAAACCATTGGCCGCATTGGTGCAGCCAATAAATCGGATCCCGAGCTGTGGGCGCAGTACCGGGTGCAGTACTCCATGGGGCCTGTGGAAGCACTGCCTGCAGCAGTTGTAAGAACCTGGGATTTCTCCGTGCTGACCCTGAAAGTCATGTGGCGCATCCTTAGTGGCCAGGCATCGCTGAAGAACCTGGGTGGCCCCATTACCATAGCAAATGCGGCAGGCAATGCTGTAGATGCAGGGCTGGTGTATTTCCTCAAACTGCTGGCGATTATCAGCATCAGCCTGGGGGTGTTCAATTTGTTGCCGATACCCGTTCTGGATGGAGGGCATTTGCTTTATTTTCTGTTTGAAGCAGTTACCGGCAAACCACCTTCCGAGCAGATTATGCTGTGGGGGCAGCAGGTGGGGTTGGCGTTATTGCTAAGCCTGATGGTATTGGTGTTTTATCAGGATATTGCCCGTCTTGGCGGGTAAAGAAAGCTGCCCTAAAAAACCTGGGATTTGGATGCAATTTCCAGGTCAGTCTATATAATACGGCATCAACAAAAAAAGCGGGATAATCACCAAATCACTATGCATATCGCCAGATATTTTCTTGTAGGCCTGATCAGCTTGCTACTGGTAACGCCGGTTGTGGCTGATTCATTCGTGGTGAAGGATATCCGCGTAGAGGGTTTGCAGCGCATTTCTGCAGGCACGGTGTTTAACTACCTTCCCGTAAAGCCGGGAGATGTCATCGATGAGCGAAGTGCTCCGCAAATCATCCGCGCCTTGTACAAAACCGGATTTTTTAAGGATGTACGCCTGGAAAGAGATGGGCAGGTACTGAATGTTGTGGTGCAGGAGCGTCCTGCTATTGCCCGGATCGATATCAGCGGAAACAAATCCATCGAGACAGAAGACCTGAAAAAGGGCCTGAAGGATATTGGCCTGGCGGAAGGGCGCACCTTCAACCGTTCCGTGCTGGACAAGATCGAGCAGGAGCTGCGGCGGCAGTTCTTCAATAGCGGGAAATACGGGGTGCAGCTGCAAACAGAAGTCACGCCGCTGGAAAGAAACCGCGTGGCGGTAAAAATCAAGATCCAGGAAGGGGAGACTGCGCGCATTCGTGGTATCAATGTTATTGGCAACAAGTCTTTTGAAGACGACGAACTGATGGATGGGTTCCAGTCCAGGGTGGGGGGCTGGCTTGCCTGGTTTACCAAGGAAGACCAGTATTCACGAGAGAAGCTGGCGGGCGACCTCGAACTGATCAAGTCCTTTTATCTGGATCGCGGCTACCTGAATTTCAGTGTGGATTCTACACAGGTCACTATCAGCCCGGACAAGAAAGGGATTTTCATTGCCATCAATGTCAGCGAAGGTGATATATATTCCATTGGCGATATAAAAATCACCGGCAAGTTGATTGTTGATGCAGAAGAGTATTTCCCCCTGATTCACTTGAGCCGGGGAGAGGCATTCTCAAGGCGCAAGGTGGTGGACAGCACAGACAGAATTACAGAGAAGCTCTCGGAAATGGGTTATGCGTTTGCCAACGTCAACCATATTCCGGAAATAGATGAGGAGAACAAAACGGTTTCCATCACCTATTTCATGGATCCCGGCAAACGGGTCTACGTTCGCCGCATTGCCATCAAGGGCAACGCCCGAACCCGGGATCGGGTGATACGCAGGGAGATGCGGCAGATGGAGAATACCTGGATGTCCAACAGCAAGCTGATGCTTTCCCGAGAGCGTTTGCGGCGTCTGGGCTTTTTCGAGGATGTCACTGTGGAGACGCCCTCTGTTCCCGGCAGCACCGACATGACGGATGTGCTGGTAACGGTAAAGGAAAAGCCATCCGGCTCGCTTGCCGGTGGTTTGGGTTACTCGGGTAGCCAGGGTATCAGCTTTACCGCCAGCATCACCGAAGACAACTTTCTGGGTACGGGAAAAAAGGTTACCCTTGCTGCCAATACCAGCAAGTACAACACCAGATACCAGCTGTCCTATTTCAACCCGTATGCCACTATCAACGGCATTAGCCGCGGGTTTAACCTGAGTTATCAGCAAACGGATTTCAATGAACTCAATATTGCCAACTATCGAACCGATACTTCCGAGGCCTCGGTGAACTATGGCGTGCCGCTGAGTAATTTCAATCGTATCCGGGTAAAGTTTGCCATACAGAATATCGATCTGAAACTGGGGGGAGGGCCACCCCTGGAAATTATTGATTTCGTGGAACAGGAAGGTGACAGCTACCTGAATTTCAAGCTTACCGGCAGCTGGAATCACGATTCCCGTGACAGTGCAATTTTCCCCACCGCCGGCACTTCCCAGTCTTTTTCTACAGCGGTGACCGTGCCGGGAAGCGGCCTGCAATTCTACAAGCTGTCGTATCGCTATCGGCAGTATGTGCCTTTGTACAAGCGTTTTGTGTTTTCGGCCAAGGCGGATGTCGGTTATGGGGGTAGTTACGGAGATACCCACATTCTGCCGTTCTTCGAAAACTATTTTGGTGGGGGCGAGAAAACCGTCCGTGGCTTCAAGAACAATACCCTGGGTCCCAGGGATTCTACTGGGGATCCTATTGGAGGCAATGTCAAAGTCATGGGAGGGTTAGAGCTGTTTTCCCCGCCGCCATTTGCGAAACTGGACTCAACGGTGCGCATGTCCGTATTTTTTGATGCGGGAAATGTCTTCCAAGACCGGGTGGAATTTGATGAAATTCGTTATTCTGCTGGAATCGGCGTGACATGGTTGTCGCCCATGGGGGCAATGACCCTCAGTTATGGCGTTCCACTGAACGATACAAGTTATGATGACGTGGAGAACTTTCAGTTTAGTTTCGGATCGATTTTTTAGGAGTGTAGAACGTGATGAGAAAAATTACCTTGTTTGGCATGCTGGCGCTGTTTCTGGTCACCATGAACGGTGCGGCTTTTGCTGCGAGTAAAATTGCCTATGTGGAAGTGGGCAAGGTGCTTCAGGAATCCCCCCAGGTAAAGGCGGTGAAAGAAAAGATCCGCAAAGAATTTTCCAAGCGCGATGATCAACTGGTTTCCGAGCAGAAAAAGCTTAGAAAACTCAAGGAAAAGTTGCAGCGGGATGCTTCCATCATGAGTGAAGCGGAAGGAAAGCGTCTGGAGCGCGATATTATCGCCCGCACCCGTAAACTGAAAAATGCACAGAGCGAGTTCCAGGAAGACCTGGCTTTGCGGCAGAATGAAGAACTGGGCAAGCTGCGCAAGGTGATTGCCGAAGTCATTGTCAAAGTCGCAAAAAAAGGCGGTTATGATCTGGTGCTGGAAAGTGGCGTGGTCTGGGCGAATGATAAAGTCAATATCACCAAGCAAGTGCTGCAAGAACTGAAAAAGAAAAAATAGGCTCTGAGCCATGTCCGCTTCATTTACTCTTGCCGAAATTGCAGAGCGTTGCGGGGCGGAGCTGCAGGGGGATGGTAGTCGCCGCATTTCCGGGGTGGAAACCCTGGATCATGCAGGCGCAGATCAAATCAGTTTTTTCAATCACGCCAGATACCGCAAGTCCTTGCGGGAAACCCGGGCGGCGGCGGTGATCCTGCGCCCTTCTGATGCAGCAGATTGCCCCAGCAACATGCTGCTGACAGACAACCCCTATCTTGTCTGGGCGCGGGTTACAAACTGTTTTGCCCCTTTGCAGGTTCAGGAAGCCGGCATACATGCCACTGCGAGCGTAGATCCGAATGCCAGGATAGATGCTGGAGCCGTAGTCGCAGCTGGTGTAGTGATTGGCGCAGGTGCCGTCATTGAAGCAAATGCCTATGTAGGACCAAATTGCGTTATTGGCCGGGAAGTGGTGCTTGGGCAGGGCTCGCGGCTGCTTGCTTCTGTGGTGCTCATGGATCGGGTGCGATTGGGAAAGAACTGTCTGATTCATCCAGGTGCGGTGATAGGAAGTGATGGTTTTGGCCTGGCGAATGATCAGGGGCGCTGGGAGAAAGTTGCCCAGCTTGGCAGCGTTGTTCTTGGTGACAATGTGGAAGTTGGCGCAAACACCACCATCGACCGTGGCGCCGTCCGCGATACCCGGATTCACGATGGCGTAAAGTTGGATAACCAGATCCAGGTGGCCCACAATGTGGAAATCGGGGAAAATACGGCCATTGCAGCCTGTACCGGCATATCCGGCTCGACCCGCATTGGCAGCGGCTGCACCCTGGCCGGCGGGGTTGGTGTTGTCGGGCACATAGAGCTGGCAGATGGTGTGCATGTATCGGGCGCCAGCGTCGTGAGTCGTTCGCTACGGGAGCCGGGAGTTTATACTGGCGGTGTGTTGGCCATGCCGCACAAGGTCTGGCAAAAAAATATTGCCAGAATCAAGCAGCTGGACAGTATGGCGAGACGCTTGAGGGCATTGGAGAAAGCCCTGGCACAGTCGCAGGACGAACAGGACAGCATCAAGGAATAAACCGGGGCTTCCCGGGCGTGTTGCCTGAATTCAAGGATTCAGGTATTGGTAATGCAATCTGGAGATTCCTTTGGAAAACATGGACATCAGTCACATCATGGAACGCCTTCCCCACCGCTATCCCTTCCTGCTGGTGGATCGCATTCTGCAGTGTGAGCCGGGGGAGCGCCTCCTGGCTTTGAAGAATGTAAGCATGAACGAGCCGTTTTTCCAGGGACATTTTCCGGGGAAACCGGTGATGCCCGGGGTGCTGATCATCGAGGCGCTGGCGCAAACCACCTGCCTGCTGGCGCTGGAAACCGAACCCTCCGATGGCGATACCATCTACCTTCTTGCCGGAGTGGACAAGGCGCGCTTCAAGCGTCAGGTGACGCCGGGAGACCAACTGCAACTCGAGGCCACGCTGTTGAAGCGAAGGCGCGGTATCTGGGTGTTCGGCGCAGAGGCCAGTGTCGATGGACAACTGGCTGCCAGTGCTGAAATCATGTGCACCGCGAGAGTGCTTTGATCCATCCGTCCGCTATCATCGACGAGCAGGCCAGCATCGGCGCCGGTGTTACTATCGGTCCTTTCAGCATCATCGGCGCCGGGGTGGAAATCGGTGACGGCTGCGAGATTGGCCCCCATGTCGTGATCCGGCGCAACACCCGCATGGGGAAAAACAACAAAATCTTTCAGTTTGCCTCCGTGGGCGATGATCCCCAGGACAAGAAATACGCGGGGGAGGAAACCTGGCTGGAAATCGGCGACGACAACGTCATCCGTGAATTCGCCACCATCAACCGCGGCACGGCCCAGGACCGGGGCGCAACCCGCATCGGCAATGACAACCTGCTCATGGCCTACACCCATGTGGCCCATGACTGCGTGCTTGGCAACCATACCATTCTGGCCAATGCGGCTTCATTGGGCGGGCATGTGCAGATCCAGGACTGGGCCATTCTTGGCGGATTTTCCATGGTGCATCAGTTTACGCGCATCGGTGCGCACAGTTTTGCCGCCATGGGCAGCGCCATCGGCAAGGACGTGCCGCCATTTGTCATGGTTGGCGGCAATCCGGCGGTTCCCCGGGGAATCAACGCCGAAGGCCTGAAGCGGCGGGGATTCGATGCAGATGCCATTGCCGCGCTGAAAAAAGCCTACCGGATATTGTATCGATCCGGTTTGCGTCTGGAAGAGGCCCGCCGGCAAATCACCCCGCTCTGCAGCCAACCGGCATTGTGTGTGCTGCCGGAATTTTTGCAAAACCCCTCCCGCAGTATCGTTCGATAGATGCGCATCGGTATCGTCGCAGCTGAACCTTCCGCAGATCAGCTCGCCGCCGGGTTGATGCAGGCATTGAAAGCCCGGCAGCAGGATATTCAATTTGAAGGCATTGGCGGCCCGCAAATGGCGGCGCAGGGGCTGGAAAGCTGCTTCCCCATGGAAAGGCTGTCGGTAATGGGGCTGGTGGAGGTTCTGGGGCGATTGCCGGAACTCCTGAAGATGCGCAGGACGCTGATTCGGCGCTGGCTGCAACGGCCACCCGATTTGTTCATCGGCATCGATGCGCCGGATTTCAACCTGAAGCTGGAACAGGCGCTGAAGGCCGCATCCGTGCCTACGGTGCACTATGTCAGCCCCACGGTTTGGGCCTGGCGGGAAAAACGGGTGAAAAAGATTCGCGCCGCCGCCGATCTGGTGCTGAGCATCTTTCCTTTCGAGCAGGAATTCCTGCAAGCTCATGGCATTCCTTGCGCCTATGTGGGACACCCCCTGGCGCAACACTACCCCCTACGGCCCGACAAGCAGGCAGCCAGACAACAGCTGGGCCTGTCTCCGGCTGCGCCGGTGCTGGCGGTGCTGCCGGGCAGCAGGGGGGGAGAAGTGCAACGCCTGGCGCGCCCCTTCCTGCAGACTGCCGCAGCCTGTGCGCAGCAGATTCCCGGCCTGGCGGTGGTTGCGCCCCTGGCTACGGAGAAAACCCAGGCCGCTTTTCACCGGGCCTGCCGGGAATACGCCCCGGGGCTGGATGTGATGATCAGCCGGAACAACACGCCCGAAGCGCTTACGGCGGCAGACGTGGTGCTGGTGGCCTCCGGCACGGCGACGTTCGAAGCCTTGTTGTGCAAGCGCCCCATGGTCGTCGGTTACAAGGTGAATCCCCTGACCTATCAGATCATCCGGAAGCTGGACATGCTCAAGATTGACCATGTGTCCATGGCCAACCTGCTCAGTGAAGCGCCCCTGGCACCCGAGTTTATTCAACAGTCCTGTGAAGTGGACCAGCTGCTGCCGCCGTTATTGGCTTTTTTTCAGGACAAGACACAGGTTGCCCAGATCGAGCAACAGTACACCAGGGTGCATGAATCCCTGACCATGGATACCAACCGATTGGCGGCGCAGGCGGTAATGGACTTGTGGGGGGAAAAGAGACATGCCTGAAATCATTTGTGGTGTGGATGAGGTGGGAAGAGGGCCGCTGGCGGGCCCCGTAATGGCGGCTGCCGTCGTACTCGACCCTCACAATCCTGTCGGTGGCCTGGATGATTCCAAGAAACTCTCGGAAAAGCGTCGTGAACAACTGTATGTGGAGATCCGCGAAAAGGCGCTTGCCTGGTGTGTGGGCAGGGCGGAAGTAGCGGAGATCGACGCCATCAACATACTGCAAGCTTCTCTGCTGGCCATGCGGCGGGCAGTGGAAGGATTGTCCCTGTTGCCCGATCATGCCCTGGTGGACGGCAACAGGCTGCCCCGCCTGCCCTGCGCGGCCACCGCCATCATCGGCGGGGACGCCAGCGAAACCTGCATCAGCGCCGCCTCCATCATCGCCAAGGTCACCCGGGATCGGGAAATGATAAAACTGGATGCGGCCTATCCCGGCTACGGCTTTGCCCGACACAAGGGCTACCCCACCAAAATGCACCTGGAAGCCTTGCGGCAACAGGGCGTCACCGAGATCCATCGGCGCAGCTTCGCCCCGGTGCGGCGGCTGCTGCAAGAATGATCTGTGGTCATGGCAAGGGGCTTGGGACTCCTGCCGTTTGACATACAATCAAACCATGTAGTAGAAGAAACACAGCAGGAACAGAATGGTGACCATGCCGCTTGGTGCCTTCACCGGTTACAAGGAACAGGGAGTAGCCCATGTCGATCTTTCCTCCGCTTCATCTATCACCGGCCGTGGTCAGCTTGTTGTTTTTTGCAACGGCACCGGCTGCATCTTTTGCCGGCTGCCCCGGTAAAACCAGCCTGTGTGCCGCCAGAGGAGAACTCAAACTTACCCGCAGCAAAATCCCGGCGAGGGCAAGGAATGTTCTTGTCGCGGGCCGGATTGCCCTGAGCACCGACCGGGTGTTCCTGATCCAGCTGTTGCGTGACGCCCGGGGCATGTGGAAAGTGGAGGGCATGTGAAGGTGAATGGCAATCACGCAATATCCCCCCTGGCAATGGCATGCCTGCTTGCGCTCAGCCTGGTGGTGACAGGATGTGCCGGCGGTGTGTTTCCGGTGCGTTCCGCCGCGGTGACCGCCACGGTAGTGGATGAAGAGACCAATGCACCATTGGAAGGCGTGGCCGTTGTTGGCAAGTGGCCCAATATCCGGGGAACCTTTGCTGGATCGAGTCCCGCTGGGATCATCGAGATCAAAGAGGTCATGACCGATGCGCAAGGTAAATTTACCTTGCCTGGCTGGTGGAAGTCAGGGGAAGGAATAGCCAGTCCCGGATTAACTTCAACCGGGCCTCAAATCTACCTCTATAAAGCTGGGTACTGGCCTAGAAGGCTGCAAAATCCTAGCGAACAGTATGATCAAGTGATCATGTGGCCAGATGCCTGGCGATCAGACTGGGATGGCAAGACTATTCGCCTCAAATCGATGCATGCGGAAAATTGGGGCAAGAAAGAATGGAAAAAATTCGTGGAGCGTAGCGGATCAACCCCAAGTGTTACATGCTCTTGGCAGAAATATCCTCGAATGATGATCGAATGGGAACGGCAATGGGTTCCGTACAAAAAGAAATTCGGGCATAAACCACTTGGCGCTCCCAATATTGGATACATGGATAGAGTCCCCAAGGAGTGTCTCTCGGATCCCATCAGTTTTTACAAAAGCCACGGTATGACCCAAGAAGAAATAGATGCCTGTTGCATCCGGCCAAAGCGAAGGGAGTATGGCAAGCGGAAGTTGTTGTTTAAAGGTGGGAAGCCACTTATCAGGCTGGAATCGATCAAAATCTATAAAGAAGGAAGCCGCAGGAATGAAGGGAGAAATCTGGATGACCGGTGAAGAGAAACAGCATGTATCGCGCAGGTTTGCTTATATTGCATTTGGTTTGCTGGTTTTGCCAGCGACCAGTGTTTGTTAGTGGCCATTTAGGCTCTTCCCCAAATGGAGTGGGTAGATTGTCGTAACCGCTATGAGAGACAAAGACCTATACGCCCAAATATTGGGCATCAAGAGCCCCTGGATGACAGGCCGATCCACCCCTGTCCACCGTTTTCCGATTGCAATACTTCTCCAGACTGGTCGCTGGAGGATGGCGCACCGCAGCAGAACCTTCCGAACCAGCGCAACTCTTTAATGTCTTGCGGGAGAAACCATCGACGGCACCGACCGGGTGTTCCTGATCCAGCTGTTGCGTGACGCCCGGGGCGTGTGGAAAGTGAGTGGAGGGCATGTGAGGGCAGACGAGGGCACGGAAAAGACCAAACGCCGTGGCTGGCGTATCACCGGGTGGGTGGTGCTGGTGATTGCGGTGTATATCCTTCTCGACTCCGGGCTGATCCCCTGGGGCTACGTCCGTTCTGCGCCTATCAGTGGCACCATCATCGACAAGGAGACGGGCCAGCCGATTCCCCATGCCGTAATCGTTGTCGAATGGCCGCAGATGCGGGGCACCCCTGGTGGGACTATCTATGTGGGTAGCGGCACCATCAAGCTTATCTATGTATTTTCTGATGAACAGGGCAACTACCTGGTGCCCGGCTGGAAACGCTCGAAATGGGAGATTGGTGAAGGTGGCTTCACTAAGGATCGGGTCGAGATGTACATTCGTGCGTCGGGTTACTGGCCCCGGACGCTACATAATCGGGAAGAAGGCGGGCTGGGCTGGGGTGAGGCCTGGAAGGCGGAATGGGATGGCGAGGACATCGAGCTGGAACCCATGCATTGGCGGGAGTGGATGAAGGAGGAGTGGGAAAGGCAGCACCAACGTAAAGTTTATGGCTATAAATTTAGCATATTGCGATTGAATAATAATGACCATGATTGGCCACCTAACAATTGTGACTGGAAGAGGCGTCCAAAAGACTTTTTGGAAGGAATGCGTTATCAGTTAAGAATGATGGAAATGTTGCCCGGGCATTATAAGGTTGTTAAACGCACACCAGATGAATTGAAAAAGATAGAGAAGGACTGTGGGGCGAACCCTTATCAATACTTGAAACGATATGGAATAACTGATGAAGAATGGAAAGCCTGTTGTGTAGAAACCCAGGGCGAAAATGCTGGAAAGAAAGTACCTCAATCAGTGCCTGTGGCGCCATCAGTACCAGTAAATGAATGGAAGGCCTGTTGCGAACACAAAGTAGAAAAACGTGCATCGCCGCACACGACCGTAATTATGCTGGAAAGCTTTAAGGTTATGCCTGACGGACGATTAATACCTCTGGAAACAGAGAAGGCGGGAATAAAGCGCACCACACCTGGCGAATCAGTACAAAAACACGGAAAAAGAATGGCAGGAAAATGAAAGGAATAATGAAAATACCTGTTGCGGCATTGCTGTTGCTGCTACTGCAAGCTGCTTCGGCTTATGAAGTGGAAACCCACGCCCGCTTTTCACAGAAGGCGGCTACCTGCTCGGTGCTGGGGGATTCAGCCTTTTTGGAGGCACTCGGACTCGACGGATTGGAAGCGGAAGCCCCTGTTTGGCGCAGGCCGGTAAATATTCATGATCCTGAGTGGATTATGAAATGGATTGTTGAATACAAAAAGAAAGAATACGAACCCACCATCAAAACCCTCATTGGCTGGGGTGCGAAGTTTGAGGACGAGGAGTTTCTCACCCGCCCGCTGAATCATTTTTTTGATCCGTTGAACGGGCTTCCTTTTCATCCATGCCCGCTTGGCGCTGACTGCAACACATCCCCTGCCTGGGCATTGGAAGACGGCAGTCCCCATCCGGATTTGGATGAGCAAGAGCAATCATTCTTTGATGCAAACAACCGCCTCCGGTATGCATTGGGCCTGGCTGACAAGGATGCCCGGGGCGTGTGGAAAGTGGAGGGCATGTGAGGGAAGACGAGGGCACGGAAAAGACCAAACGCCGTGGCTGGCGCATCACCGGGTGGGTGGTGCTGGTGATTGCGGTGTATATCCTTCTCGACTCGGGGCTGATCCCCTGGGGCTACGTCCGTTCTGCGCCTATCAGTGGCACCATCATCGACAAGGAGACGGGCCAGCCGATTCCCCATGTGGTGATTTCTATCAGATGGCCACAGCTGATCGGCACGATGGGTGGGACGATTCATGTGGGTAGCGGCACCATCAAGCGAATCGAAGTGGTTTCTGACGAACAAGGCAACTACCTGGTGCCCGGCTGGAAACGCTCGAAATGGGAGATCGGCGAAGGTGGCTTTAGCAAGGATCGACCGGAAATGCACATTTATGCGGCAGGGTATTGGCCCCGGACGCTGCGCAACAAGAAGGCAGGGCGGCTGGGCTGGGGCGAGGCCTGGAAGGCGGAATGGGATGGCGAGGACATCGAGCTGGAACCCATGCACTGGCGGGAGTGGACGAAGGAGGAGTGGGAGAAAAACCTCAGGAATGAATGGGACATATATAGAAATGGAAAAATACATGCTTGGGGAAGCACGATGCATCTACTTCCAAAAGGCTGTGAGTGGAAGAAAACCCCAAAAGAAACTGTGAAAATAATTCAATATAACTTGAAGAAAGTTTCCATGTTTCCAAATATCTACTCAATTGTGCCTCGCAATAAATATCCAGATGATTGGGATGTATGCCCAGACACAAAGGAAGTGCTTTTGGAACATGGGCTGACAGAAAACGAATGGCAGACCTGTTGTGGATATAAAACAGAAAAACCTGAATCGCCACATGTGAGAATCATGCTGGAAAGAATCAAGGTTATGCCTGGCGAACAACAAACACCTCTGGAAACAGAGAACGCGGAAACAAAGAGCACCACGCCCGTCGAATCAGGACAAAAACATGGAAAAGGAATGGCGGGAAAATGAAAGGAACAATGCAAATACCTGTTGCGGCATTGCTGTTGCTACTACTGCAAGCTGTTTCGGCTTATGAAGTGGAAACCCACGCCCGCTTTTCACAGAAGGCGGCTACCTGCTCGGTGCTGGGGGATTCAGCCTTTTTGGAGGCACTCGGACTCGGCGGATTGGAGGCGGAAGACCCTGTTTGGCGCAGGCCGGTAAATATTCATGATCCTGAGTGGATTGCGAAATGGACTGCCGAATATGTACTCAAGAATGTACCAGTAGCGGATAAGAAGTATGACTCCACCATCAAAACCCTCATTGGCTGGGGAGCGAAGTTTGAGTACGAGGAGTTTCTCACCCGCCCGCTGTGAGAACAATGGCAGGATCATCTTTGCCGGTGACAACGGCGTGGTGCCGGGTTTGTATGGACCATGAAGACTTGAAAATCAGCAGAATGCAAGAAAGCCGAAGGCCAGCCAACAGACGAAACTGTGACTGGGTTCACGTTTTGCCCCCCCCCTTGAAGTAGTATTTTGAGACACAGCTCTAGTACACATCAGGGAAAAAGGGATGCATCCTCTCAGGGAATTGGCGAAGGCGCAACGCAGGTTCTGTTTTTCATGTTTTGAATCTGGCATCGGAGTAATACGCGGCATTGGCGGGGCAAGGGAACCAGGCTTTCGTTCAGGAAAGCGTTTACCCGGGAAGGAGCGCCTTGTTTCTTTTCTTGTGCTTTTCAGTCTGTTTCTTTGCCAGCCGGCACTCGCAGCGCCACCGCCCGGCTGCCCCAGCGAAACCGACCTGCAGCTCTCCGGCATCGTCTTTTCCGGCGACAGTCTTTGCGCCGCCAAAGGGGAGCTCAAAATCACCGGCAGCGAAATCCCGGCGGGGGCAAGGAGTGTTCTTATCGCGGGCCGGATTGTGCTGGGCGCCGACTTCGCGGTGCGTGATGGAGGCGTGCTTCAGGCCACCACGGCGCAGATCCAATTGCCCGTGGCCCGGGCCGGTGATGACCAGAGCGCTGCGGCCCAGGCCCTGGTGACTCTCGACGGCAGCGCCAGCGAGGCCCCAGGTGGCAGCATCGAAAGCTACCAATGGCGTCAGCGCAGTGGCCCCAAGGTGACCCTGCAACACCCGGAGCAGGTGCAGGCCACCTTTACCGCGCCTGACGTGACCACGGCAACAGCGCTGGAATTCGAACTGGAAATCACCGACCAGCTCGGCTTTACGGCGCGGGACCTGGTTGTCATCACCATCACGCCAGGAGGCAACAGCGGCGACCGGGATGGTGACGGCATCCCTGACGAGCACGACGCCTTTCCCGATGACCCAACGGAAGCCTATGATTTCGACCAGGATGGTATTGGCGACAATGCCGATCCCGACCGGGATGGCGATGGTGCGGACAACAGCGCCGATTTCTATCCCGATGACCCGGCCCAACACACAGCGCCGGTACTCAGCATCGCCACGCCTGTTGATGGCGCCACCATCGCCGACGAGACGGTCCTCATCGAAGGCACCCTCGACGCCTCCTGGAATACGGGTGTCACGATCAACGGCATCCCCACGCAGCGTGGCGGGACGCCCTGGGGCAGTGAATTTGTCTTGCAAGTACCCCTCGAGCCGGGCGCCAATACCTTCGAAGTCACCGCTACCGGGCAAAGCGGCAAACAGATCAGTCAAACCCTCACCGTCACCCGGGCCGGCAGTGCCGCCTTCCGTCTCAACGCCGCGCCCCGGCGCGCCTTTGCGCCGGCGGACGTACTGTTCGTGCCGGATATCCCCGCCGCCCTCAACATTATACAGGCCGACTGGGACTTCGACGGAGACGGCGTGGCGGACACCACCCTCACAACGGATTTCAACACACCCATCACCCACAACTACACCACAGCGGGACTCTACACCCCGACGCTCACCCTGACGGACGACCAGAACCGGACCTACACCCAGACCCTGAGCATCGCCATCATCGACCAGAATGCACAGGACGCCCGCCTCAAAGCACTCTGGACAGGCATGACCACCGCGCTGGCTGGCAAGAACCTGGGGCTGTCGAAAACCTTCCTGCTCGACCAAACTGAAAGCGGCTACGCCGAGGTGTTCTACCTGCTGCTGCCGCACATGCCCGCCATCGTTGCCGGTTTCTCTGCGCTGGAAACCGTGGAAACCGGCCTGTCCCATGCTGAATATGCCGTGGGAGAAACCATCGACGGCACCGACCGGGTGTTCCTGATCCAGCTGTTGCGTGACGCCCGGGGCGTGTGGAAAGTGGAGGGCATGTGATGGTGAATGGCAATCACGCAATATCCCCCCTGGCAATGGCATGCCTGCTTGCGCTCAGCCTGGTGGTGACAGGATGTGCCGGCGGTGTGTTTCCGGTGCGTTCCGCCGCGGTGACCGCCACGGTAGTGGATGAAGAGACCAATGCACCATTGGAAGGCGTGGTTGTTGTTGGCATGTGGCCCAATATCCAGGGAACCTTTGCTGGATCGAGTCCCGCTGGGATCATCGAGATCAAAAAGGCCGTGACCGATGCGCAAGGTAAATTTACCTTGCCTGGCTGGTGGAAGTCAGGGGAAGGAATAGCCAGTCCCGGATTAACTTCAACCGGGCCTCAAATCTACCTCTATAAAGCCGGGTACTGGCCTAGAAGGCTGCAAAATCCAAGCGAACAGTATGATCAAGTGATCATATGGCCAGATGCCTGGCGATCAGACTGGGATGGCAAGACTATTCCTCTCAAGCCGATGCACTGGCGGGAGTGGACGAAGGAGGAGTGGGAGGAAAATAAGAAGCGCAGACTTGGTGGTCCGGGGCTGCAAAATTGTGAATGGTTGGAGCATCCGGATATATTGATAGAAAACATACGAATGG
>Ga0256834_1000241_pt1 | contig 39632 bp, 40 predicted proteins | sample 4281140metaG_FD_190536 | JGI IMG/M metagenome (GOLD analysis project Ga0256834, IMG submission 190536) | Hydrothermal vent microbial communities from East Pacific Rise, Pacific Ocean - 4281-140 | ecosystem: Environmental > Aquatic > Marine > Hydrothermal vents | place: Pacific Ocean: East...
AGCAGAGAAAAAGGAGTAGGTTATTAAAAAATTAATTAAATTATTATGACAGAAGACAAGTCAAAAGATGCAGCCGCAGAGGCTGAGGTGAAGGAGGAGGCACCAGTAGTAGAGGAGGCAAAAACAGAGGAGAAGGCCGAGGAGGCAGCTCCAGTTGTTGAGGAGAAGAAAGAGGAGGTTGCAGAAGAGACTCCAGCAGAGGTACCAGCAGAGTATAAAGAGATGATAGAAAAGATAGAGAGCATGACCGTACTAGAGCTTAACGGCCTAGTTAAAGCTATTGAGGAGCGCTTCGGTGTGTCAGCTGCTGCAGTAGCAGTAGCAGGTGGTGGCGGTGACGCAGCCGCAGCTGAAGACAAGAGTGACTTTGACGTAAATCTTGTAAGCTTCGGAGAGAAGAAGATTGCCGTTATTAAGGTAGTTAAAGACATATTAGGTCTTGGACTTAAAGACGCTAAAGACCTTGTAGAATCTGCACCAGCATCACTTAAGAGTGAGGTTAAGGCAGAGGAGGCAGAGGAGTGGAAGACTAAGCTAGAGGAGGCAGGTGCCACTGTAGAGCTTAAGTAATACACTTACCTAATGCGATCAAAAGCGGCCCTAACGGGCCGCTTTTTGTATGTATTTCTTAACATGCTATAATATCCCCAATATGGCCATGAAAGACCCTTTAACAAAATTATTTGGCTCTGCTGGGAGAATTAAGATTATGCGTCTATTCTTAGCTAATGATGATGAGTGCATACATATAGCAGATATAGTACGCCAAACCAAGACACTAAAGGCTACCGTAACTAAAGAAGCTAAAATACTAGAGCAATCCGGCTTCTTAAGTAAGGTTAAGTGTCATACAGAGGAGGTGAAAAAGCTCAAAAGCGGGGATAAGATAGTAAAAAAGACAAAACCTGGGTTTAAACTTAACAAAGACTTTGAATACTTGCAGGCAATGCGGGCACTATTAACCCAAGTCTCTGGTATGCAGGGCAGCGACTTATCCAAACGCATGCGTAAGGCAGGCCGAATTAAGGCCTTAGTAGTGGCCGGTGTATTCTTACAAGACACAGCAGCAAGAGTAGACTTATTAATAGTCGGTGATGCTATAAAACATCGCCAACTTGAAAGTGTAATAAGGGCTACCGAGGCAGAGCTAGGGCAGAGTTTGCGCTATGCTGTATTCACCTCTAATGAATTTAAGTATCGTCTAGACATGAAAGACAAGCTTATATGTGATATATTCAACACCCCACACAAGAAACTCCTAAATCGTATAGGTCTCTAGTTATATACACAATATACACCGCATAGACTCTCTATACTCTAAGTAGATGTTATAATATAAACAGGTCGAAACTTAAATATTATTAAATCCGGATTTAATTTAAAAAAACAATTATGTTAATTACTACGTGGGCAGACATACTGCAGAATGCATTTCAAGATGTATTCCGTACATTTGTTAACTTTGTACCAAATGTCGTAGGCGCAATACTTTTCCTTGCCATAGGTTGGCTAGTAGGAGTAGTGCTAGCACGTATCATTACTCAGCTTTTCAGGGTTATCAAGCTTGATAACGCACTGCGTTATGCGGGAGCAGAGGAGGTACTAACAAAAGCAGGAATGAAGCTTAACTCTCCATTCTTTATGGGTGAGCTTGTTAAATGGCTAGTGATCATAGTCTTCTTAATGTTCTCATTAAATGTTATAGGTCTTGGGCAGGCAGCCCTATTTATGAAAGATGCAATAGGTATAATACTACCGCAGGTCGTATTAGCCGCAGTCATCTTAATAATAACAGCTGTTATGGCTAGGTTTGTAGACAGCATCGTCACAGGCTCAGCTAAGGCAACAGGTGTTGAGTCAGCTAACTTCATAGGCAATCTTGCCAAGTGGGCAATATGGGTGATGGGTGCTCTTACAGCATTCGCACAGCTTGGTGTTGATGCATCATTTATCTACACGCTGTTTACAGGTGTGATAGTGGCATTTTCACTAGCGTTCGGGCTTGCATTTGGCCTTGGGGGTCAAGGTGCAGCTTCAGAATACCTAGAAAAACTACGCAACGATATGCGTAAGTAAGTTATTACCTAACAGTAATACCTATAATAAAAACGTCTCCACTCGGAGGCGTTTTTATTTGACTATCACGAGCTATTTGGTAGTATATATCGCACGCATGGCTTATTGCATGCGCCAGAGTTGCAGGGTATGGCGGTTACTTTTGTTTATCACTCGTTCTCGCGAGCTAAGCAAAGGTTGCCCAGATACTAAGCAGCAAATATTATTAATTATTAGTAAAAATAAATATTATGGCAGAAGAATTTAATAGAGATAAGGACCACATTAACGTTGGTACACTTGGTCACGTAGACCATGGTAAAACAACGCTTACTGCAGCAATCCTTAACTCATTGCACCTAGATGGGCAAAACGTAAAGAAGGCAAGTATCGACGACATCGATAATGCCCCAGAGGAGAAGGAGCGTGGTATCACCATTTCTCTTTCACACCAGGAGTACGAGACAGCTACTCGTCACTATGCTCACATTGATGCACCAGGCCACGCCGACTACATCAAGAACATGATTACAGGAGCAGCACAGATGGATGGTGCTATACTAGTAGTAGCAGCAACAGACGGCCTTATGCCACAAACTCGTGAGCACATCCTGCTTGCTAAGCAAGTTGGTGTACCTAAGATCATTGTATTTATCAACAAGACAGACATGCCAGACGTTGATGAGGAGATGATAGAGCTAGTAGAGGAGGAGATCCGCGAGGTTCTTACTCAGTACAAGTACGACGGCGAGAACACACCGTTTATACGTGGCTCAGCACTTAAGGGTGCAGAGGCAACAGAGAAAGACGAGTGGGTAGAGAAAATCCTAGAGCTTACAACAGCTATGGATGAGTGGTTTGAGATCCCAGCTCGTGAGCTAGACAAGCCATTCCTTATGCCTATAGAGGACATCTTCTCAATAGAGGGGCGTGGTACAGTAGTTACAGGCCGCATAGAGCGTGGTAAGGTAACAGTAGGAGAGGAGGTAGAGATCGTTGGTATCAAAGAGACATCACTTACAACTGTTACAGGTGTAGAGATGTTTAACAAGAACCTACAAGAGGGTCTTGCAGGAGACAACGCAGGTATCCTACTAAGAGGTACTAAGAAAGACGATGTACACCGAGGGCAAGTACTTGCTGCTAAGGGTTCAATAACTCCACACACAGAGTTTGAGGCTGAGGTATACATCCTTACTAAAGAGGAGGGAGGTCGTCACACACCATTCTTCACTGGTTACAAGCCACAATTCTACGTACGAACTACAGACGTTACAGGAGAGGTAACACTTGCAGAGGGTACAGAGATGGTAATGCCAGGAGACACTGTAACCTTTAAGGTTAAGCTGGTAGGCCCTATCGCACTTGAGGACAAGATGCGCTTCGCTGTACGCGAGGGAGGTCGCACAGTAGGTGCTGGTGTTGTTACTAAGGTTGTTGCATAAGCAACTTTAGTAGCCCTTACGGGCACACCTATTGCAAGAGTATGGAGTCCGTGGTAAGTTACTTATCACAATAAGTTGTACATTTAAAAAATAATTAATCATGGTAGAAACAAAGAAGAAGGCGCCTACAAAAAAGGCAACAAGTAAAAAGCAAGTAGACAAGCTACGCATACGTGTACGAGCCTACGAGCACAAGCTGTTGGATATATCTGTAAAGCAGATTATAGACACAGCAAAGCGCTTCGATGCCGAGGTAAGAGGCCCAATTCCGATGCCTACCGAGATTAAGAAGTACACCGTAAACCGCTCAACCTTCGTCCACAAGGACGCGCGAGAACAGTTTGAGATGCGTGTACACAAGAGACTCATAGACATCTTACAGCCGGAAACCAAGGTAATGGAGGCACTAACTAACATCTCACTCCCATCTGGAGTGTCAATAGATCTTAAAATGGTGTAATAGCAATATAAACTCTATAACCAATTAAAAACCCCTACAATTGTAGGGGTTTTTAATATACTATAAAAAATCTAGTTACTGCCTAGCTAACCCATCAACTATAATGCGCTTCATCTCACCCCTCTCGTCCTTAGCACGTTGAACGTTCTCAATACCTCTAAATGTATAGTCATTTCTAGTACTTAATACACCTCCATCACTAGGCCTCTGTACAAGTGACCCCTTACCGAAGGGGTAGCATCCCCTAACTAGAGCCTCACTAGATGCAACAAGATCTATATCTACGATATTACCTCCATGACTCTTGCTGGATACACCTATTCTTATATCATTAAACCCCATATTTGTAAAACGTTTTTTAATCTTAAGTATAGTGTCGCCGCTATGCATACATGTATCATATACAAGCAGAGGTAGTGCACTATCTCGTACCAAGTGTTTATACGTATTATCCATATCATAAGCCACATCAGGCCCTTCGGGCCCTTCAGGCTCTACATAAAAGAACCCGCTAAAAAGAGGACCTGGACTAGTAAAATATATGTTGGGCTTCTTGTCGTCGGGGTATACAGTCTTCCAATACTCCCACAAAGGCACATAAAAGTTACGTGCACTCCTGTCAGGCAGTATTATATTTGGTATCTTTTGATCATGTATATATTCAGCAACAACCTTAACTTCGTTAAATAACTGCTCTCTGGCTTCTGGGTCATGGTAGTACTTATACTCTTTAGTCGGACTTATTCTCTCCATAGCTAACAGTATACTAAACAATATCTAACATTCAAAATGTACTGGTCACTAGCTTTTCTATGTAGAAGTTAGTTAAATTAAAAAACACACTACGAATCTCGCAGTGCAGACTTGTTTAAAACCACTATTTGCTACTATGTACCATTAAAACGGATTCCTAGCACCACGGACCTCAAAGTGTAGATGTGGTCCTGTAGAGCGCCCAGTGTTACCTACATAACCAATCACTTGCCCTTGTGTCACGCTCTGGCCTGTCCAGCTAATGTTTTTACTCATGTGAGCATATACCGTCTGAGTACCGTTAGGGTGTTTAATGATTGTATAACGCCCGTAGCCGCCATTATAGCCACCAGCTCTTGCAAGTATTACGCTACCAGCAGCACTAGCTATAATAGGTGTGCCTGTTGGGGCTCCTAAGTCTACAGCATTGTAACCGTGTATCCTTTGTGTCTTCACTCCAGCTTGGTTAAGAGGGTGGGCGAAGTAACCTGTAGCATCTACACGAGAGACGTTACGAGCACGACTTGTAGTCCGGGCTACACGCGCGACAGGCTTAGGGCTAGCTATCTCTCCGTTAGGGATTATAACCACCGTACCTTTGGCCAAGTCTTCATCAGGCCCGACTCCGTTATACTCTGCAGCCTCCTCTATGCTTCCTCCATATTTCTTAATAACATCTCTTATAGAGCCACCGCTCTTGATGGTATATTTGATACCTGTCATAGGTAGTATAACGAGCTTTTGCCCAATATTTATAGTAGAGCCACGCTTAATATCATTGGCCCATTTAATAGTATTTATAGACACTCCGAACGTTTCAGCTATTCTACCCAAGCTATCTCCCTCACGTACTATGTATATGCTTATTTGCCCTCCAGTAGTCTTACCTTCAGTAAACTCTGTTACGCCTCCCTCTGGCCCGCTCTCGGCCACTAAGGCAGAGCCGTTACGCACTACTATAAAGCCCCCTCCAACTGCTGGGTTAGGGTCTATATTACGTGCTGCGCGTGGCAAGGGGATTGTCTGGGAGTCATATCCGCTGTCTGTAGTGTACTCAACCTTATATGAAAATAGGGCAGAGATAGTGTCTAATACACCAGCGTCAGCATGACTGGGTAATGCAAGCCCTAAGGCTAAAAATATAGAGACACCCACTGAGGAGTATGTAAATTTCTGTTTTATATATTGTGTTTTTTACTTTCTTAGCAGTCGTAACCAGTCTTGCAGTATAGCCTTGCGGCAGTTTCTTGTATATTTATAACTGTAACGCACATATATGTATCGTCAACAGCTGGCATATTGTACTGTGTATAACTCAAAAGTCAATACCAGACCACTTATTATTAAATTTGTCAATACTTACTACTCTAGTACCTCTATGTTTGCTCCCACAGCATTTAGCCTCTGTGCTAAATCTTCATAGCCTCTAGCTATCGTATATATATTGCGCAGTATACTCTCACCCTCTGCACCAAGCATAGCAAGAAAGATTATAAAGCCTGGCCGTAATGCAGGCGGGCACACCACTTGTGCGCCCTTAAGCACGGTCTTACCTACAACCTTAACCCTGTGCGGGTCTAGCAATTGTACATTGGCGCCGAGCTTATTAAGCTCTGTAAAGTGTATTGCTCTACTCTCCCACATCCAGTCATGTATGAGTGTCTCTCCTTCAGATTGAGTCGCAATAGGGGCGAAGTAAGGCAGGTTGTCTACATTTAACCCTGGGTAGGGTAGTGGGTGTATCTTATTCTCAGGGGCCTTTAGCTCGCTCTTGTCTGCGTGCACTGTAATATCTACTAGCTCTGTCTTATCATTTTTAGCCAAATACTTATCACTAGTGTCAAATTTAAGACCCATATACTTAAGCTTAAGCAGCTCAACCTCTAAGAAGTTAATAGGGCACCTCTCTACTGTAAGCTCCGAACCAGTCATAATGGCAGCTGTAACAAACCCCATAGCCTCTATTGGGTCCTCACTATTATAGTGCTCTGCCTCCATGTCTATACTCTCCACACCATGCACGGTAAGTATATGTGTACCCACACCATCAATCTTAACTCCGAATGTCTCCATAAGGTGGCAAACATCCTGCACTTGGTAGTTGGGTGGTGCATAACGTATGATTGTCTTACCGGGTGTCAGTGCAGCGGCTATTATTAAATTCTCGGCTGCTGTGTCACTTGCCTCATACATCACTATTTCTGCTGCTTTGAGTCCTCTATTTGTTACATGGTAGTCATCCTCCTCTGTGAGGATATGCACACCTAGTTCCTCAAGCCCATGCTTGTGCGCCGCAATAGTGCGCTCTCCCATGTCACAACCGCCAGCGTGTGGCAGACGAAAGTCTTTATCAATATGCACCAAGGCACCGAGCAACATAAGCACAGAGCGCATACGACTTGCGGACTCTCTGTTTATTTTACTTATATCCCATTGTTTTGGTGGTGTTATCTTTAGTGAAGTGTCACTAAGTGCCTCCACCTTTATATCGAGACTCTTGAATACCTCTAACATACGTCGTATCTCCTCTATACGTGGTATGCCATGTAGCGTAGTTGTACCCTTGTTAATCAGTGATGCACACAGTAAGCCCAGCGCTCCATTTTTAGATGTGTTAGTAACAATACTACCACTCAATTTCCTCCCACCTTGTATCTTAAAGTCTGTCATTAGGCTCAAATATACCACCGTGCTAAAATACCGCAATGTCTGATAACTTAACACCATCACACCTACAAAACCTTAATAGCAGGCAGCTTAAGGCTGTGACTACCACAGAGGGTCCACTACTAATAGTTGCTGGTGCTGGAGCAGGGAAGACACGTACTATTACACACCGAATAGTGCACTTAATTAAAAACGGTGTTGCGCCGGAGAACATACTGGCTGTAACATTTACCAATAAGGCAGCTAAGGAGATGCGCGAGCGTATGCGAGACTTGCTCAATGCAGACACTGAAATCAACAGGCCCATAAATGCCTTAAGTAGTGGCATGGCAATGCCCTTTATGGCTACATTTCACTCACTCGGAGTACACATCTTAAGAGAAAATGCTGTGGAGCTTGGTATCCCACGCAACTTCACCATCTTCGACAGGGCAGACTCCTTAAGGGCTATCAAAAATGCATTGGTAAAGCTAGGTTATGACCCTAAACAATACGAGCCTAAGACTATTCTTGGTATAATATCTAAAGCCAAGGGTAGCAATGTAGGCCGAGAGGAATTCACCGGCTCTGCAAACGGCGGTAGCTACTACGGTGAGATAACTGCAAAATGCTGGCAAGAGTATGAGAAAGCACTAAAGAAAGAGGGCTCACTGGATTTTGATGACCTGTTAATAAAGACCCATGACTTACTAGCAAATAATACTGATGTTAGAGAAAAGTATCAAAAAAGATGGCAGTACATACACATAGACGAGTACCAAGATACAAATGCCGTACAATACGACCTCGTGCGCCTCTTGGTAGGACCTAAGCAAAACATATGTGTCGTAGGAGATGGCGACCAATGTGTATACACGTGGAGGCAGGCCAAGCCAGAGAATATTAATCACTTTGAAAAAGAGTTTGATAATGTGCAGTCAATACTTCTTGAGCAAAACTATCGCTCTACAAGTAATATCTTAGCTGCCGCAAATGATATCATCACTAAAAATGTAAACAGAAAAGACAAAAAGTTGTTCACAGAGAATGAGGAGGGTTCACTTATTAGTGTCTACGGCGCATACTCAGCTGGAGACGAGGCACGCTACATAGTAGGAGAGTGCGAGAGGTTAATATCTGATGAGGGCGTCTCTCCTAGAGAGATAGCCGTGCTCTACCGTGCCAACTTCCAGTCTCGTACACTTGAGGAGCGATTCTTATACTCAGGTACTCCGTACCAAGTTCTTGGCACCAAATTCTTCGACCGTAAGGAGGTTAAAGATGTGCTCAGCTACCTACGCGCTGCACTTAACCCAAACAGTACTGTAGACGTCACCAGAGCAGTCAGCACTCCATCGCGTGGTATAGGTAAGATGTCACTTACAAAGATGCTAGACGGTACAGAAGAGTCCCTAAGTCCTGCACTACAAGAAAAGGTACGTAAATTTAAAAACCTACTTACCGATATAAAACAAACCGCCGCACTATCCAAGCCGTCTGAGACCTTTACCCATATTATCAAAATAAGTGGTATGGAGGCTAAGTATAAAAATGGTACGGAGGAGGAACGAGAGCGCCTAGAGAACCTTAAAGAGCTTGTCTCACTTGCAACTAAGTACGACGCCAGCGAGCCTATGGAGGGTATAGAGCACATACTACAAGACGCTGCACTTGCGACAGACCAAGACGAGCTAGCTGAGGACAACAACGCTGTAAAGCTAATGACCGTGCACGCCAGTAAGGGTCTTGAATTTGACCATGTATTTGTAACAGGGCTTGAGGAGGGGCTCTTTCCCCACGAGAAAATGGGCGACGGTGACGTAGATGAAGAGGAAGAGCGACGACTCTTCTACGTGGCCATAACAAGAGCCGGACTAAAGCTATGCCTAACCTATGCAGCTACTCGTACTATATACGGCAGCGAACGAGCAAACATACCAAGTCACTTCTTAAATGACCTAGACCCTAGATATGTAGAAGATGCAAGGGCATTAGCCAGTGAAGCACAAGGAGAGTCTGGCAAGGTAGACTTAATAGACTTCTAGCTGTACACTTTTACCAATGGAAAGGTTAGTAGAATCACAATCTGTAAAAGATGCTGTCGTAGAGATTGGCGACAATGGTTCAAGTGTCTACTTCCGTCTTTCTAGAGAAAAGATGGGCGGAGAGCTAGGCTACGCAACGCTACGGCTCCGAAACCTACCCAATAGCCGGACACCTAGATATTATGTAGAAAACCTTGGTATGCATAAGGAATTTAGTGGGCAAGGACTCGGCTCAAAATTACTCACCGCCATACAAGACTTCCTAGTAGAGCGTGGTGCCGTTGGTTTTTTAACAAACACAGCGGGAGCATATAGAGACTTCTACGACATAAAAACTAGAAAAAAGATTATAATGAAAGATATATACAAAAATAACGGATGGGTACAACTAAACAACGACACTGGCTACTGGTATTATAATTTAAAACATGATGAGAGCTAAAAAATCGTTAGGGCAGAACTTCTTAAAAAGTCCTGCTGTGGTGCGCAAGATGGTAGAGGTCTCAGAAATAGTGAGTACTGACACTGTGCTAGAGATAGGACCAGGCAAGGGAGTACTTACGCAGGTACTGCTAGACACTGGAGCCAAAGTTATTGGTGTGGAGAAGGACACCGAGCTGATACCTATACTGCAAGACAAGTTTGCTAAGCAGCTAGATGATGGCCAACTCATATTACTCAACCAAGACATCGCGGATTTTACAGAGCAACCTGTCGATGGTCTCACTCTATCTGAGTATAAAATCGTGGCAAACATCCCATACTATATTACCGGAGAAATAATAAGAATGTTCTTAGAGTCAGACCACCAACCAAAGAGTATGACATTGTTAGTGCAAAAGGAGGTAGCACAAAGGATAGTGGCTCATGATGGTAAGGAGAGTATCCTGAGCATGAGCGTTAAAGTATATGGTAAACCCAGATACGTACAGAAGGTACCTGCAATGCTATTTAGCCCAGCCCCAAAGGTCGACTCCGCAATACTACATATAGGTAATGTGTCTAAAGAGTTTTTTATTGAATACGGTATATCTGAAGAACAATTTTTTAAAGCTGTGAAACACGGATTCTCCCAAAAAAGGAAAATGCTTACAAATAACCTCAGTATCTCACCTGACGTACTACAAAAACTGTCTATAGATGCAAAAGCAAGGGCTGAGACACTCACTCTTGAGCAGTGGGGGGCTCTATCTAGGGTACTCACCGATATGGTATAATACTATAATGGCTCACTTAGCAAAACTTTTACTACTGGTAGCAATTTGTACTACTGTGTCAGCACCACGCGCTGAAGCCGTTGTAAATTTCGGTGGCTCTATCGGCACCATTATACCTTGTGTTAACACTGTTATATATACAGTACTTGGCCCACCTCGTGGAGGCAAGTACTTATGGAGTCCAAATGTAACCAAGACATACCCATTCGGCCCACCAAGCCACTCAGGACAATGGCTACTTGGTAACGCCGGCCCTGCTTATTTTTGCTTAGAGAGTGTACTCCCGCTTATAGTTCACCCAGGACTACTAATGATAATGATGGGCTCAAGCCAATAACCTATGAGCAGAGGAAGCCTAACATCACTCCTTATACTCTCGGTCTGTATTATAAGCGCACTGATGCTGGCTGGCCAATATTTGAGTAGTAATACAGAGACTCCTATAATAGAAAGTGCTTTTATAGCTAACAATAGCGCTCCACAGAGGTATAATGCATTTCAATCTTCAACCCTGACAAATAAAACACCACAGAACACTTTACCAAGCAATAAGCTGCCTGACTGGCAAGACTCTCCAAATATAAAGCAAGCTCAATACGTGCCCAGAGTACTAACAGACGAAGCCACCTCTAACAATGACCAAAGAACAGATGTGGAGCATGCACCTTCGCCTCCAACAACAAACCTCATTGATATCTGGAGTTGGCTGCCCAGTGCAAAGCCGTCAGTAAAGCAAGAAACTAAAAGCGACCCATTAAAGGACGAAATACATATATATGGCAACTCGTTTGGTACCTTAGTAAAAAAATTCACTAGCACAGCAGGCGACCAAGTACAAATAATGAGCGACTTCGTAGCAGGTAGGGGCAAACATGGCAATACAGATGCTTTAGTAAGGCTTGGCAGCCAATATATAGAGCTTGCCGACTCACTATCTAAGCTTACACCGCCACCAGGATTTAGCTCTACATCCGAGGCACTTATCAGGTTATATAAAGAAGTAGGTGAAGCTTCGCTTATGCTTGCTCAAGCCACTACTGACGATACCGCAACAGTATCTCTAATATACTCTTATAATGATGTAGTTGGAGAATTCGCCCAAAAGTTTATTACTTTTTCAAGTACCTTTGGTGCATATGGCGTCACCTTCACCAAGGGAGAGGGTGGGGATATATTGATGCCCTCTCTGTAACAACAGTGTTATACTACTTGTTATGAATCAAGGCTTTATATTAAGCAAAAGACTACTGGTTGGAAGTATTTTTGGCATCACAGTGATTGGCGGTGCTCTATATATAAACACAAAAAACCATATCTCTAGCAATGCTACGCAACCATCAAGTCAGGTCGCTCAGAACAACAAAATAGACAAACCATACTTAAGCACTATGGGGTGGGAGGACTCATTACTGTATGTACCAGCTTCAGATACTACTAAAGTTACTAACACTGACCTAAACGAGACAGAGATACTAACCCGTAATACGCTCGGTCCATACATAAAACAAAACCAAGACGGAACATACTCTAAAGAGGCGAACACAAGTATAGTAAAAAACGCGACAGCATACATGTTCATACTAGACTATGCTCCACTTACACCAAGTGACATTAAAACTAATACCAAGATTGATAAAAATACCGTACTCGAGTACCGACAAGATTTATACGCCGCGGTTAAGCCACTTTTTGAACTTGATGAGTACGAGCTTACAACCTATGCAAGAGCCATACAAAATAACTCTAAAGAGGATTTTGACTCGTTACTTACTATAGCAAGTAAATACAAACAAGCTGGTGATGGCGCCTTGGCCTTAGCTGCACCTAATGATGTATCTGCAGTACACTTAGCTATTATAAATAGTCTGTACAAATTCTCTGTTATACTTAATGAACTTGCCAAAGGTTATGATGACCCAGCAGCAAGCTTGGCAGGCACAGGCAACTTCACTAAGGCGGAAAATGAATTAGCAGATGCTTTTAATAAGTTAAAGCTATACTTTATACTTAAAGGAGTAGACAATATAACTATATGATAAAGACACTTATAACAAACCAGATAGTATACATGGTTATATTAACTGTACTAGCATTTCCAGTATTTACAAATGCTCAGGCAACAGTAAATACTGATAGTATAAGACCTGGGGATATAGAGGCAAGAGAAGCAACCTTACCACTAGTAGGCAATAGCTCATCAATACCAGGAGATTTCAGCAATGACGGCCTATACGGCTGTGAGGGGGGCAAGTATGGCTCTGTCGGCTTAGCACATGCAAGGGGGCCATTTGTACCAGTATCAGAAGAAGCTGTGGCACTTAACACAAACATACTCCTCTATAAAGAGTGCATACTTGATGGGGTAGTAGCCAGGATACGAGAGACGATGGTAGCCTTTATGGTCAAGAGCACCTTTAACTGGGTTAATCAGACGAATAATGGAGAATCCGCCTTTGTGGCTAACCAAGAGGAGTTCAGGCAATCTACAGCAGATAATGTTGTAAAAGATAGCCTGGAGGGTAGTAAGACAGCAAACATATGCGAGCCCTTCAGGCAAGACGTACGCACAACACTAGCAAGAGACTACGCTCGGTCCACACGTAAACCCGAAGACCAATACAAGTGCACCGTGCCAGATAAAGATAAGGATAATTACACAGCGTTCTTAAGAGGCGAAGGGGTGTTTAACTTAGATACATTCGCGCAAGCCTTGGAGCCACAGAACAACCCACTAACAGTATACGTAATGGCCCAAGAGCAACTGAAGCGCGATATAAATAATAAACTTGAAGACGAATATGTAGAGTTAGGTTGGGGAGAGGGTTACAAGTCTCCAAAGGCATGTAAACAAATACCTGCAGGTAATGGTATTTATGAGGAAAGATGCGAAATAACCACACCTGGGGCTAATATAAAAAATATTATAGACTTCGTCTCTCTTACTGGCCATCGACAGACAGAGAGCGCTGACGAGATAGACGAGTTAATGGGCTCTCTTATGAGTAATATACACACACAAATACTCACAAGTGTGGGAGGTCTAAAGGGTATCACTGACTCTATTGGAGGCGCAGCTTCATTTGTAGACCAGATAGCGTCAGATGCGTCAGACAAAACAGAAGCAGAATATACACAAGCAGGCATTGGGCTACTCACAAGCGCCATAGCCACTGAGACAGCCTATGGCGCATCACGGTCGTCCTCTAAAGATAAATTAGAGGAAACAGCAGAGACACTTAAGGCAAGAGAAGGAGCTTGTTGGGACAGGCTCGTGGCACAAGCCAAGCTCGATCTTATAGAAGAGGCTGTGGCCTTGGCTTGCGCAGACATACGCCCAACTGACTTTGGGGCTAGTACCAATACTGAGTGTACTATTACCGGATCCGCCGTATCAAGCGATAATACTGAGCCTAACGCAGACAATAATGCTGACGAAAACGACACAACCAGTGACATAGTAATCACGGCAAACGCCGCAGGCAAGACAGTAACTGCAACTCTAGAGAGGCACAACAATAACTCATTCACCAAGATTGCTCAAAATATATTACCTCTACTACGTGTAGTTAGCCAATCTGTCACAGACTCAACTAATGCACTGTCCATACTAGCCGGTCTGCAACTCAACCTGTCAACGTCTAACACACCAGGTAATACAAGATTTGTACTTGGCCAAGTAGACCAACTGGTTAGGGCAGGTAAGTTGCATAAAGAGGCCGACATATACATAGCACAAGAGCAGCACTCTCAGATAACAACAACCATGGACTCTCTAATTGACGAGACAACAAGACAGTGGGAGCAAGGTTGGTGCAACCCAGCAAACTGGAGAGACCAGATAAAGCAATAACCTCTATATGAAGTTATCCTTGCTTAAAAATAGATTGAGAAGCTACTTAAGACAGTCTTATGGGTATGCCAAACTATGGGCCTCTATATCTTTTGCCTACCTGTTTGTGTTTAGTATAGACATCACATATGCTGCCGTAACTGTCTGGACAAAGGGACTAGACATATTAACAGATACAGCCTTAAGTGCCGGTATGGTAGCACTTGCTATATCCATACCAGGCCTACTACTCTGGGCCGGCGCAGAGTTATTTAATACAACACTTAGTTATACAGTACTTAACTTCAGTCAGCATATAAGCCCATTTCTAGCAACCTCTAACGGTGGCCCAGGCGCTATAAAGCTGCTGTGGACTAGTATACGAGATATAGCAAACATACTAATAATTGGCTCTTTTGTATACATAGCAATATCTAAGATATTAAGCCGCGCTAAAAACTTTAACCATACGATTGTAAACCTACTTGCAGTAGCAATACTTATTAACTTTAGCTTTTTCTTCGCCTTGGTTACTATAGACATATCTAATTGGGCGTCTGTACAAATATACAACGCCGTCATACCTAGCGATACACCAGTTGGAACAGGTCTAGCTGAGGTAATTATACACAACATGGGCGGCGTAGAGTTTACAGGTGGTATGTGGCAAAATATACTAGACGGTTTAAAAAGCACCTTCTCGTCAGGAGGTAAGAGTCTTCTTACTACACTAATCTACATACTTCTAAGTATGATTATGACACTCTTAGCGGCAATTATGTTCTTTAGGATGTCATTTATGCTTATAGGCCGAGTTGTCGTGCTCTTTATGCTGCTGATAACCTCACCATTAGCCTTCGCCGCCATGCTTATACCACCAATTAAGAATTATTGGATATACTGGCGTGACGGCCTTATATACAACTCTATCTTAGCTCCTACACTGCTACTTTTGCTCTGGGCCGTCACTGTTATTATGATGACCTTGCATACATCATTATCTGCAGCTATAGGCACAGGCGGTTTAGTACAACAAAGCGGCCAGGTATCAAATCAGGCAGGACTAGTAGAGACAGCTGTACTCTTCTTCATAGGTATTGGTTTACTATGGGCAGCAATACGCATATCTACAAGCCTATCTACTAAAGTGGCAGGCTCTATGGGTGGACTAGGTCTTGCTATGAACAAGTTTGCCAATAACCAGCAAGGCAAGATTCTAGGAAAGGGCTTAGGGGGTGCTGGGCGCTATATTGGACTTGCAACACTTGGTACTGGATTCGCATCAATGCAGAAAGGTCTCTCAGGCCGAGCTGAATCTTATGACAGTCAGGGTAAAAAAGGTCGTGCTTGGGCAGCTAGACTTGGTGCGAGCATGATGGCTAAGGGAGAGAAAGCTAATTTCGATATTCGCAACAGCAAGACAGCTCAAGGCCTTGCGTCCAAGGCTGGCTTAAGCATGGGGGCTGGGCAAACGGGTGGTATTACAGACTTACTTAATAAAAAAGATAAAGCAAAAGCAGCGCAACTTAAGGCCAGTGGTAAGGTTGTAAGGGACGAAATAGCCAAGGACTTAGCCGCAGCAGGTATCACAGAGTCTCGTAAAGATATGCTGAAGTCTGAGGAGAGAGCAGCCGCAAAAGCACAAGCCAACCAAGAGCAGATAGACTCTCTTACAGACACAATGACACAAATGGGCTCTCATGAGAATGCCTTGGGTACAGGAGGAGACCCTGCCCAAGTCTTAGAGCAAACACAAGCAAGAGTAGAGAAGCTCAAGAATGGTATAGAGGCAGCTAAGAATTCCAACAACAACGAGCTAGCACAACAAATGGACAGCGAGATGAAGCAGCAAGAAGCCAAGATAAAAACTGTTAGAAATCTAATAGAAGATAGGGGCGATGGAGAGGGGGCAACACTAGAAAGATTCCGAGACGAAGCAGCTTCCGATATTGCATCCATATATAAAGACGGCACTCTAAGCTCTGAAGAAAAGTCTCAAAAAGTTAGTATCGCAAAAGATGCCCTGGTCACCAAGACCAAAAACTATAAAGATAGACTTTCTAAGTCTCGTACTGCAGCAGCAAGCATGAGCCGTAGAGCAAGCAATAGTGCTTCAACTACACATAATATGATGTTGAACCAACAAAAAGAGGTTTTGGACCAAAAGGCCGGAATAAAGAAAAACCTAATAGACGAAGAGCGAATCACATCAAAAACCAGAAAGAAGTTTGACGACGTTGCACAACGCCACGATGGTATAAAACCAGAACAAGAGCTAAGCGAACAGATAGGACTTATTAATGAGATATCTGAATTAAACCAGAGTCTGGCAAGCCTAGAACATGCTCTAGAAAAGAGAGACCTAGACCTACAGCGTGCCACTACAGATAGGAATATACTTGCCATAGACACTCTACTGAAATCTATAGACACAATAGAAAGAAATATCTCCACAACAGCGGCTGCTAAAACCAAGGCAGAAGGTAAGCTAAAATCACAAAAAACTGTGCTAAAAAAAGAGCTTGATGCAAAACGCCGCGAGGTGGCAGCCAAGAAGGTTGAACTAAGCGAGGCGCAAGGCGCAAGGCGCAAAATCTTGGACAGAGAGTTGGTCAATCTAATTAAATCACTTACCAAACTTAATGAGCAAGAAGCAAAGTTTAGAGAAAAGACTGAGAAGAATAAGAAAAACCTTGGTAAAACGGATAAAGAACTAGAAGACGAAGAAGAATTAAAGGAGATTGCTAAAACACTAGCCACTCTTAAGAAAAATAAAGATGCAAAAGAGAGAAAAGATAAGGAGGCAAAAAAGAAAGCCGAATCTTCTGAAGACGAATCAAAAACTTAATGAATATGAGTATAACCAATAAACAACAAATAGAAGACGCTTTCACAAACTTGCCGCAAGTACTACAAGACGCAGTCACAGACGCAGATGTACAAGCCAAGCTGCGCGCCTTGGCAGATGTACACAAACTGCATTTAGATAAGTGGACGATACTAGAAGATGAAATAATGAAGGGACTACTTGGTATAACAAACATAGATGAGCTAGCGCAGAATATACAAGAAAAGGTGGGTCTGTCGTCACAACAAGCTACAGAGATATCTAACTCTGTAGTAAAAATCGTACTCATACCAATACAAGACAAACTGCACACAGAGGTAGGGGAGTCACAGAGCACCCTTGAGAGCATAGACTCTCAAGCAAAACCCAAGATAGATATCACTAAGTTCACTGGGGCACCCACAGAGCCACAAGAATACCAGCCTGATACACCTAAAAAGTATGTTGCAAACAACGACCCATACCACGAGAGTGTGGAATAATAGTAGGGTAGTGGACAGTACACGAAACAAGTGGTGGAGTGATGTTATACTGTAATAATGCAATATCCAGTACCACAATTCCAAGATGTAGAAGACAAGATAATAGGCCCCCTCACTTTTAAGCAGTTCATATATATATTAGGCGGGCTAGGTCTCTCTTATGCAATACTGCAGGCAATACCGACAGGTCTAAATTACCTTTTGATAGCACCAGTAGCAGCATTGTCGTTAACGCTCTCTTTCTATAAAATTAACAATCAACCGTTTATAAACATAATAGAGTCTGCCTTTTACTACTCTGTACGCAATAAGTTATACTTATGGAGTCACAAGAGGAAGCGTGTATACAAAGACGAGCCTGAACTAGGGGGGCGTGCTACGAGCCACGTGGAGGTACCTAATATGAGTGACAGTAAAATGAAGGAGTTAGCGTGGAGTCTAGACATCAACGAAAACGTAAAAAGAGCCGAGCACGCCAAGAGTATAACTGAGCAAAATGTGCTCAATAGTATATAAATAAAGATAATGCCAGGAACAACTAAAAAAACAAAGCCATCTCAAAACTTCGTACCTGTTAAAGAGGTAAGGGACGGGGTAGTAACATTAAAAAATGGTGGACTCAGGGCAGTGCTTATGGCAAGCTCTTTAAACTTTGCCCTTAAAAGTGAAGATGAGCAAAATGCATTTATAATGCAATTTCAAAACTTCCTTAACTCTTTAGACTTCTCTGTACAAATATCTATACAATCTCGCAGGCTTGATATAAGACCATACATAGCAACGCTAGAGGAGAGACTCAAGGAAACAGTAGACGAACTAATGCGTATACAAATAAGAGAGTACATAGAATTTATTAAGAGCTTTACAGAAGCTGCTAATATAATGACGAAACACTTCTTCGTAGTAGTACCATATACACCTGCTAAAATATCAGTAACTGATGGGCCACTATCCAAAATGCCGTGGAGTACAAAAAAACCACAAGTAAAAGAAGATTTTTCTTTTACAGAGAATGTGTCACAATTAGAACAGAGAGTATCTATAGTGCAACAAGGTTTAGTCCGCTCTGGCGTACGTACGGTACAGTTAGGTACAGAGGAGGTGATAGAGCTCTTATACAAGATATTTAACCCTGGTGAGCTAGACCAACCAATGCAACAAGGTGAAAGTTTTTAATTATTATGGGAATATTTGATTTATTAAAAAAGAATAAAGACAAGCAAGGAACCGATAGGGCAATGCCCGTACTGCCCGCAGAGATATACCAGCAAGGAGTACTTGAGCTACAAGATGTAATCGCCCCGTCTGCATTACAGATAACCTCTAAGAGCCTCTCATTGGGGGAGAAGATGGCACGTACATTTTTTGTTATATCTTACCCTCGCTTTCTTACCACAGGGTGGTTTTCTCCGATAATTAATCTAGACAAGATGTTTGATATAGCAATACACATACATCCATTAGACACCACAACGGTACTACGCAAATTTCAAAAGAGAGTAGCTGAGATAGAAAGCCAGATCTCCATAAGAGAGGATAAAGGCCTAGTAAGAGACCCTAAACTAGACACAGCCTACGCTGACCTTGAGTACTTACGTGACAGACTCCAACAAGCACAGGAGAAGTTATTTGAGGCTGGTCTATACATAACAATATACGGTGATACAAGAGAGGAAATAGACAAGATAGAGACAGAGATTCGCTCAATACTTGAGGCTAGACTTGTCTACCTTAAGCCAGCCCTATTCCAACAAGAGCAAGGTTTAAAAAGTGTATTACCTTTAGCAAATGACGAGTTAGGCGTAAGAAACAAACTAAACTCTGACCCTCTCTCAAGTCTTTTCCCGTTTGTTTCATTTGACCTAACATCTGACCGTGGAATACTTTATGGTATAAACAGGCATAACTCTAGCTTAGTATTGTTTGACCGCTTCAGTTTAGAGAACTATAACTCTGTAGTATTCGCTAAGTCTGGTGCTGGCAAGAGTTACATGATGAAGCTAGAGATTTTGAGAAGTCTAATGTTTGACGCAGATGTAATAATAATAGACCCTGAAAGAGAGTACGAATATCTAGCAGAAACAACTGGTGGACGATACTTTAACATCACTCTCTCTAGTGAGCACCACATAAACCCATTTGACCTACCAATACCAAGAGAGGACGAGAACCCTGCAGATGTACTACGCAGCAACATAATCACATTAGTAGGCCTATTCCGTATCATGCTTGGCGGCTTATCACCAGAGGAGGACTCAATAATAGACAAGGCCATCACTGAGACATATGCATTAAAAGATATTAGCCCTGATAGTAACTTCGCAAACATAGAACCTCCTATACTCTCAGACTTCCACTTGGTGCTATCAGGTATGGAGGGATCAGAGAGCCTCGTACAGCGCCTTACTAAGTACACAGAGGGTACTTGGAGCGGCTTCTTAAACCAAGCTACCAATGTATCTATGAACAAGAAGCTCGTGGTCTTCTCTGTGCGCGACATGGAGGATGAGTTGAAGCCTGTGGCCATGTATATAATCACTCACCACATATGGAACATTGTACGTAAAGAGCTTAAAAAGCGCCTACTGGTAATAGACGAGGCATGGTGGATGATGAAGAGTGACGACACTGCATCATTCTTGTTTGGCATAGCTAAGAGAGGCCGTAAGTACTTCTTAGGGTTGGCAACTATTACACAAGATGTGGCCGACTTCCTAAGCTCTAAATATGGCAAGGCCATGCTTACTAACTCCTCTATACAGATACTCCTACGGCAGTCACCAACCTCTATAGACTTAATACAAGATACCTTTAAGCTCTCTGATGAGGAAAAATACCTACTACTAGAGAGTGCTGTGGGGGAGGGTATCTTCTTCGCAGGACTTAAGCATGTGGCCATAAAGGTTATAGCAAGTTATACAGAGGATCAGATAATCACAAGTGACCCATCACAGATACTCGCAATTAAAAAAGCAAAGAAGGAACTCTCTGAAGAGAGCATGTCGGAGAGCAGTTTAGACTCTATAGAGCTATAATATGTCTGACCAAACCCAGTACAAGATTAACGACACCACCAAGTGGGTGATGATATCTCTTGCTCTTATGTTTGATGGTATACAGTACATAACACCTGGATATACAGACACACTTATTACGGCAATAGCGGCACTGGTTTTCGGTATGATACTAATAGAACATGGAGCACTAACAGTTAAGGGTAGTAGCGCTCTACGTTATGGGCGTATGCTTGCAGTTGCTGGTGAACTTATCATAAGTCACATACCGGCAATAACACTAACTATCATAATTCAAATACTTATATCTAGGGCGGCAGACAGGGTTGTGCCAGACTCTGTACAAGGTTTATTACGTACAGCTAAACTCAAAGGCAAGCTGCAAGATGTATCTAAAGGGAAAAGATTTATAAAAATGCGGTCTAAAAAGATGGCAAGAGTAGCCTACGGCAAGGGTAAACGAGGGGCCAATACTAGGGCTCGTAAGATGGGTATAAAGCCTAGTGCTGAGACAACTCGTAGGCAACAACGCTTACAAAACACTAAATCTACTCCTAAAACAGTGGTATAATCAGCCCATGCGGTATATATTTATAAGTATTGTTGTTATATTACTCAACACAAGCTCAGTTGTTGAGGCTGCAAGTTTTAACTCTGTGTCTATCTCAACAGTGCCAGAGTACCCAAAACCAGGAGAAGCCACCTCTATAAGCCTACAAAGTTACTCCTACGAGCTGCAAGGGCTGCCAATCTCTTGGTATTTAAATGGTGTATTTTTCAAGGAGGGTATAGGCCTAACTAAGATATCCCTTAGCGCCCCTGGGCTTGGCAGTGCTACGTCTGTGAAGGCACAAATAGGCAACATAACAAATACAACACTTGAAATAAGGCCAACCACTGTAGATATACTATGGGAGGCTGACACATCAACACCTAAGTACTTCCTTGGTAGGGCATTGCCTGTAGACTCCTCAAATATACATGCTGTTGCCATACCTCACCTAGGTAACCAAGACGCTACAAACCTTATATACAAGTGGTACATAAATGGACGATTCCTCAAGAACCTATCTGGTGCAAACAGAAATACTATAGTAACGTCATCACCTAAACTATACGACGACTACTTCTTGTCTTTAGATATACTAGATAACTCAGGCCGCACCCTCGGTAGTAACGGGGTGAAGATACACTCTACAGAGCCAGAGGTTATATTATATAACATATCACCTCTGTTAGGTGTCATCACTTACAACGCACTAGGTGCAGCCACCATACAAGAGTCATCTATAGAGCGCACTGTGTTAGCTGTCCCATACTACTTCAACACTCCAAGTATAGGCAACCTGTCATACAAGTGGGATATCTTTAATGCGGAATACATACAAGATATTGGAGTAGATAGTATCACAATAACTGATGCACAAGTTGGTGCCGGTGTATCTGTAGAGATAACAAACCCTGAGGCACTCTTACAATCATCACACACAGCATATCGCTTTAAAAACTATGAGTCATTACACAACGATACTTATGGTAATGGAGATTATCAATCTCCATTTGGTTCTTCAGAATAGGATAATTTATATAATATGGAAAAACGAAAAATATACATAATAACAACCATAGTAATCCTAACTATGTTGACTGCTCTTGCTTTATGGTATGCCTACATCATAAGGCAAGAGGTGTCTATTGGTCAATCCTCTGAGTTAGACTTATACAATACAACTCAAGAGCTCAGCGGTAGGGTCTCAGGCTCAACAGGTGGCCAAACTAGCGAGTCAAGTACAACAGTATTTGGTACACCATATGGCGACACAGTAGTAAGTAATACATCAACCAATGAAACAGTAACGAATCAAGATGGAGTCCTTGAGACTAACATATTAGCAACAGAAGCTTATATACCAGAGTCTTGGTCATTATTACAACTACACCAAAGCGCAACAGCCGGACACTTAACAGAAGATGACTCTGTACTGTTTATAGACACTAAAACAGGCACATTACTTGAAAACACCCTAGATGGAGAGACGACAAACATGACCACAGATACCATACCGAACCTAATAAAATCATATTTTATTGATACTAATTTTATACTACTTGTTAAAAGTGTTGGAGCGCCTATAATTATAAACACATCAAACGATAGGGTACAGACTCTGTACGACACTGTGCTACAAGTATCACAAACAGATAACGCTATATACTACACAACACCCAATGCGACACGTGGTATAACTTTAAAAAAGATATCTCACGAAAGTGTAAAGGCGTATGATGTAAAACCAGAGACTGTTTGGACCTCTAACCTCTCGGGTTGGCTGCTACAGGCAACTTCTGCATCCGTGGTATTAACTCAAAAGGCTTCATACAACATACCAGGCTATTCATATCTACTGCCTGGTGGTAGTAATAAGGCAACACTTACAACACTAGTACAGGATGCCCCTAGTTTAATAACAAACATATCTCAGGATGCTAAAAGTCTCTTATACTCAACCGTTGATAACGATGGTATACACCTATATTTAAAAAACTTGGTAGACAACACTGTAATAACACTATCTACAAAGACACTAGCAAGTAAGTGTGCTTGGGGTGGTGACTCTAGTACATTTTATTGTGCTGTACCCGACTCATTACCTTCTAGCACTTTACCAGACTCATGGTACAAGGGGCAAGTAGGTTTCTATGATAGTTTATGGCGCATTAACGCCCAGAGTGGAGACGCACTAGAGTTGGCAGGTGCTACCAACCTTGATATAATAGACATACAAGTTAAAGACTCTGTCATAACATTTAAAGACAAGACAGACCAATCGTTATGGGCAATAGTTAAGGACTTATAGTATATAGCTATTATGTTAGACATCACAAACTTTATTGCAGCGGCAGGAGAATCTGTAAAGGTCGGGTTTCAGCCACTTACTAAAATACCGTTTTTGAGTAACTGGACTCCAGGCTCAGACTTTACAGGCTCTACCACAGGTGTTTTAAACACAGTCTTTAGCTTATCTATAAAAATAGGTGCCATGCTCGCCATATTCATGTTTGTGTTGGGTGGCCTACAGATGATAACCGCACGAGATAACGCAAGTAATGTAGGCAAGGGTAAGACTAGAATGACAAACGCCGTATTTGGCCTATTAATGCTATTGTCAACATTTGTGGTGCTAAATACCATAAATCCTCAATTAACTGAACTAGGGTTCTTAGGAGGTGGTACTATACAGCTTGATGCACCGCCAGCTCCTAAAAAGGCTGTATCTGGCACACCAGATGATCTATCAAATAACCCATATATATCTACTGGCGGGTTTTTAGCTGTAGTCTTACAAGACGGAGCAATGTCTATAAGAAAGTTTAATAACCGAACCTCTTGTCAGCAGTCTGTTAAAGGTGGTGCTAGGTGTGTACCAATAACAGACATCTCTTTAAAAAAGGCTCGGGATAAATTATCTCTATTTAGGATAAGTGGCCAAAACAGAACATTTGGCTGCTACTCTAATGACGGTGGAACAAGTTGTTTATCTATATATAGTAGCGTTAGTCAATGTAAGACCTTGAATACTAATAGTTCACCTATTAAATGCACCATTAAAAAGATGAGGGCTGATACACCGACAAAAGATGGTCCATGGGTGTTTGCACGTGCCAGTGATCAAAAATTTGCTGATAAAGAACTGTGCAATTTGAAAGCAAGCTTATATCCACCAGGATCAACAACTTGTATAAAAATCTAACCAACAAACTTTATAACAACTCTGCGGTCTGCTCCTTCTCCTATAGAGCCTGTCTCTAGCTCCACATCGTCCGCCAGGGCAGCGTGTACCAGCATACGCTCATAGCCATTAGCTGGCTGCAGCTCTACTTCATGCTTAAGCTCTTTAACCTTATCTGCCTGTGCCTTGGCGTGTTCTACCACAGTATCTATCTTTTTTTTCTTATAGTCGTTAACATCTATTGTTATACGGTTGCGCTCGTTAATCTTATTCTCTAACATACGGCTAACTAACATATTAATAGCTCGTAGCACGTCATCTCTCTCTCCTATAAGGAATTCCGATTCTACTGCGTCAACATTTATACAATAAAGTGTCTGACCAGACACTTTATTCTCTTCTACTCCATTATGAATTATACCTAGTTTGTCTAGTAGGGTAGTGGTTATATCCTCTACATGTTTCTTAATATCTACCATCCTATTCTTCGTTCTTTATTTGTCTACGCACTAATAACTCTTGCCCTATAGCAAATATATTACTAGTAACCCAATATAGTGCCACAGCTGATGATATTGTATAAGCTACAACTGTAATAATGATTGGCATAACATATTTCATCTGCATATGCATACTCCTAGCCAAGTCGTCTTTTATACTTGGTTTTGCACCTTCTTTAGCCTTAGGTGCATGCGGCATTATTATTAACATATTTATAAACTGTGTTATACCAGCTAATAATGCCAATATAATACTCTTGCCGCCCATGGCTACTAATCCTATAAACATCATATTCACTGCTTCTGGCTCATTTACAAAACTATATAACAACTCAACATTAATACTTGGTAGGCCACCTTTATAAAAGACCCAATATAGGCCAAGTATAATCGGTAACTGTATTAATATAACCAGAAAACCAAATAGTGGATTAATATTGTTTTCTTTATATAAGGCAAGTGTCTTTATGGTTTGTGCTTGCTTATCGTCTTTTAAACTTTCTTTTAATTTGTCTATTTCTGGTTGTATACGTTTTATTACAACTTGTGTACGTGCCACCTTGTGCGCGAGTGGGAAGAGCAATAACTTAACAAGTATTGTAAGTATAATTACTGCAATACCAACGTCTGCCATTGGCACAATTCCTATTAAAAATACTAACCCATTGTATAACGGGTCATATATAGCCGTATTAAATAGTGTAATAAACATTAGAGACTATAATACCTTACTTAATACCTTTAATCAATTTTATTAATTAACTCATCGGCATCTGCACTCAACTCTTTAAATGAGAGATTTGTAATACCTTTTTTGGTATATACAATACCTTTTTTAGATACATTCTTAAATAATTCACGAACCTGACGCTTGAGCTTATTCCTGTCAGTGGCCAGTTTTGCTATTTTTTTAGATACAACTACAACCACCTTAAACGGTGTCCTTATAGTAGACTTATTTCCTTCTTTAAAGGTAAGATATTTAGATTGCACACTACCCATTCTTGCGATGTGTTGGTACAGCAAGCTGCTTACGCCCTCGACGACGTCGCCTAAGTATAAGACTTCTACCAGCAGCAGACTTTAACCTTGATAAAAAACCGTGTTTCTTAGCTCTTTTACGCTTAGATGGTTGATATGTTCTTTTGGTTGACATTGCAGAGTATTTTACACAAAAAAAAGATAAAAGCAACTAACTATTTTATATACATATATACTTATCAACATATACCCACAGGTTATCCACAGAGTTTTCTACTTTTATCTCATATTTATGGTTTGTTGCATCCATTTTATTTTAGTATAATGCAAATCTGTGGATAACACTGTTAATAACTTAATAACTAACAAACTCTGCGCGCATGACAAATTCAAACACACCTAATTGTAACCTATGGGATACAGTTCTATTAAAAATCCAACAAGATACAACTGAGGCAAGTTTTAAAACTTGGTTTAAAGACAGTATTTTACTAAAACAAGAAGATGGGGTGGTATATATAGGTGTAGCAACTCGCATAATGCGTGATTGGTTAAAAGATAAATACTACAAGCTAATTTTAAAAACCATAAGGGATATAGACCCAGAAATACGTAATGTAGAATTTACAGTAAGCAAGATGGTTGGTAAAAAGAAAAAAACACAAAAAGACCAGTTACAGAAAAATATACCGACAACAAGCCAACTACCTATAGACAACTTATACGTAGACAAGAATGATAACCTTAATCCACGGTACACTTTTGATACTTTTGTTGTTGGCCCATTTAATCAACTTGCTAATGCTGCGGCACAGGCTGTATTAAATAGCCCAGCCCTCACATATAACCCTTTGTATGTATACGGCTCTACAGGTCACGGTAAGACTCATTTAATACAAGCCTTAGGTAATAAGTTTAAACAAATTTATCCAAGCAAGAAGGTGTTCTATGTAAGCTCTGAAAAGTTTACTCAAGATTATGCCACAGCTGTACAAACAGGTAGGGCAAAACAGTTTAAAGACAAATACCGTCAATATGACGTTCTGATAGTAGACGATGTTCAATTTATAGCCGATAAAGAAAAAACTCAAGAGGAGTTGTTCCACTTATTTAATGCATTATACGATAGCAACAAACAAATAATCTTCTCTTCAGATAAACACCCTAACACTATGAAAGGGCTTGAGGATAGACTCCGTGGTAGGTTCAGCTCGGGCATGGTGACTGAGATACCAGCACCAGACACTGACTCACGCATAGCTATACTAAAAGAGAAGGTAGCGGCACATAATTTTACATTAGATACTAAAACTATTGAGGTAATCGCTAAAGAGTTGCGTGGTAATATCCGTGATATCGAGGGGATAGTAAATAATATTGTACTTACCACACAATCAAAAGGTCGTGATCTAAGACTCCCTGAAATACGCTCTATCATACAAAACAATATAAGACCCACAAAAAACATAACACCTAAAGATGTTGTAGATATTGTTGCAGACTACTATACACTCACACCAACCATTATTTATGAAAAGACTCGTAAAAAAGAAGTTGTAAAACCTAGACAAATAATAATGTATATACTTCGTGAAGATGTTGGCATCTCCTACCCAACAATAGGTGAGCAGCTTGGTGGTAGAGACCATACTACTGTTATACACTCTTGTGACAGGGTACGTAAGATGCTTGAAGACGATTTTGTATTACAGCAAGAAATAGACCAGATAAGAACAATTATTAGAGATTTATAATAAGTTGTGAATAACATGTACAAATACATAAGTTAATATTGTTGATAAACACTTAATAAGTCACCATTAAATACTAGATATACATAGATAGAATAGTAATCAACAAATTATTAAAATTATATACACACATTATGCACATAAACAAAACATTAAATATGTAGTAAACTAAAGGTAATTAAACCACTTTCCACATATCAACACCCCTAATAGAGTATAGTACTTAAATTAATAAAAATAACTAACACCTTATGCAAACAAACATTTCATTCACATGCGACAAAAATAAACTAAGTAAAGTTGTACATATGGTAATGCGTGTGGCAAACCAATCAGCTACACTAGAATCTTTACAAGGTATATTTATAGAGGTAGTTAATAGTAAAACAATAATTAAAGCAACTAACTTAGAGGTTGGTATAGAAATGACTATACCAGCTACAGATATGCAAGATGGTGCATTTTTAGTTAATCCAAAACTACTTATTGATGCTATTAAATATTCAGATTCAAACATGATAACAATAAGTAGTAAAAAGGCCGGTAGTATAAACATTAAACTAGATAATGGTAATACTATAGTTAAAACATTAAATGATTCAGATTTTCCAAATATTCCTAAACAAAATACTGGTGAAAAACTAGATATAAAAGTTAAGAATATAATAAATGGAATTAAGTCTGTTTTATATGCTGTATCACACTCTGTTATAAAGCCAGAGTTATCAAGTCTGTATATATGGAAAGATGGGCAACAATTAGTTTTTGTTGCTACAGATTCTTTTAGGTTAGCTGAGAAAAAAGTTAATCAGAATATAATAAATACAGACGACCTATCTATACTTATACCTCAAAAAAATACACAAGATTTACTCAGTATATTAGAGCAATTAGATGAGGGTGATAATATAACTGTGCAAGTAGATAACGACCAGTTCTCTGTATATACAGACGATATGTATATAACACTAAGGACAATAGACGGAGCTTTTCCAGATTATCAAAAAATAATACCAAAAGAAGCAGTTACAAGTGTTACTGTATTAAAACATGATCTATCTCAGATAATTAAGAAGGCTGGTGTGTTTTCAGATAAGTTTAATAAAATAACAATAAAAGCTGATGCTGAAAATAAATTAATAACAGTCAGTACTGTAAATGGTGAAGCTGGGGAGACTGTAGACTCTATAACAGGTGTTTTAGAGGGTGAAACAGTAGAGATATCTTTAAACCACAGGTTCATTATAGATTGTTTACAGAGTGTGCACTCAGACAGTGTAGTACTATCATTTTTCGGGCAAGGTAAGCCGCTTATAGTTAGTGGGGTAGGTGATAAATCATTTATTTATCTAGTTATGCCGATGAATAATTAAATATGAGGACAATAGGCAGCTTTTTAGATAGATTTAAAAATTTAAAAGCCCCAGAGAGGTCTGTGAGGACTGCTATAATTAGAGCTGTTACAGATGTTATAGGTATAACTATTAAAGATAATTGTATCAAAATAAATAATGAAAGTATTGTATATATATCACCAGGCTCTACTATAAAAGCAGCTATATTTGAAAATAAAAAAATTATTATATCAAGGTTAAATAATATACTTGGTAAAGACCAAATAAAAGATATTAAGTAGAATAAATAATTAATTATTCTGTATTAAAATTTACCGAGTTTGTAAGTGTGCCACCAGAATCAGAACGGTGTGATATAGCTTTTATAGTACTTACATTAGAACGTTTTTGGGGTACTATTGTTATAGAGAACGGTGATTTTGTAGAAGACCCAATATATACACCATTTAAAAAATATTCCACTTTAGATAATTGTATTGTTGTATTAAGTAATACAGTTAAGGGCTTACCAGAGGCTACAGATGAACCCTCTGTTGGATTAGTGATGTATACAGTGTCTGTATTTTGGTTGATTATTTGAGGTTGATTTATAATTTCTGTGTTATTTTGGGATGTTCCAGTTTGTGGATTCATATTTATACCAGCGGCCCATGTTTGTACTGGGTATTCCCAATTAGAGTATTGAGAATCATAACCTGGTATTATAGGAGCAATACCACGAGGGTTAGATTTATTTACAAAGTGTAGTATTGAGTGTGCACCACCAGCTTGAGCAAAAGCTGCTTGCCAGTCACCAGTTAACATTGGTCCAATGTCCTCAGGTAATGGTTCGGGGGCTACGAATTTTCTATTTTGTACATAAGGCAATACTTCATCCATAAATGCGCGCCACATAGGGGCAATAACAAACCCTGCTACCTTTTTTACAATAGGGGAGTTGTCGTTATTGCCAGCCCAAGTACCAACAGCAAGAGTTGGAGTATAACCAACTACCCAAACATCTCTAAAGTCATTAGTTGTACCTGTCTTTGCGGCTATATCCCAATTGTTAAAATACAAGAATGAACGCCTGCCGTAAGCAGGAGTACGTGCAACATTATCAGATAGTACACTTGATAAACTTCTGGCTGCCTGTGCAGAGAGTACTCTCTCAGGTGCAGCCTCGAACTCTTCAAGTATAGTACCTGATGAGTCTTCAACTTTTAATATACCAGTTGTAGGATTACGTATACCATCATTAGCAAACACACCATACGCACCAGTTAACTCTAATGGTGAAACTTCACCACCACCAAGTACCAAAGATAGACCATAGTGCCCAGCGCCCTCATTTAGTCCATTTATACCAAGTGCTTTTGCTTTTGCTAAGGCATCTTTGATGCCTACAAGGTGCAACACCTTCACAGCTGGTATGTTTACTGACTGTGCTAGCGCATTACGCAGTGTCATTGGTCCGTTAAACTTACCATCATAGTTCACTGGAGAGTAGCAAGTACTGCTCATAGTGTAGTCATTAGCACTACAGTTAGTTGAGAACTGTGTCCGTAGGTCAAATACTACTGTACTAGGAGTATACCCTTTTTCAAATGCAGTACTATATACAATCGGTTTAAATGTAGAACCTGGCTGCCTATATGCTGTTGCGACGTTAAACTTACCATCTATAGTCTCGTCAAAATAATCTCTAGAACCAACCATCGCAAGAATCTGACCATTCTGTGGGTCTATAGCCACAAGAGCTGCGTTTTCTGCATTAAACTTAATCTCGTTTTCAGTTGCAAACTTATTAATAATTCTTTCTCCTGCTTCTTGTATACGATTATCTATTGTGGTAGTTACACGCAGCCCACCCCTGTAAAGAGCGTCCTCACCATATGTCTTCTCTAGATAGTCTCTAATATAGAACACGAAGTGTGGTGCAAGTATATTGTGATTTTTAAACTTATTAAATACAACATTTTCATTTAATGCTTCTTTATATTCAGTATTATTTATAAAACCATTTTCTAACATTTTAGAGAGCACTAAGTCTTTCCTCTTGTCTAAAGCGTCTTTATTATTACCGTGTGGAGAGTAGTAAGTAGGTCTTTGGGGTAGTGATGCCAAGTATGCAGATTCGGATAAGGTTAGTTTGTTAGCATCTTTACCAAAAAAGTATTTAGATGCCTCTTGTACACCGTATATAGTACCCCCGTATGGCATTTCGTTTAAATAGACACTTAGTATCTCATCTTTAGTTAACTTTTTCTCTAAAGCTATAGCAAGTATCCACTCTTTAGCTTTGCGGGTCAGTGTTTTTTCCCTGGTTAAGTATACATTTTTTACAACCTGTTGTGTAAGAGTTGAGCCTCCTTGGCCAAATGATAATGTCTGTATATTTGCTATAGCAGCACGTATAAAGGCTGTTGGCTTAACACCATTATGTTCGTAAAACTCCGCATCCTCTATTGCTATAGTTGCATTACGTAAGTGCCTAGATATATCTTCTAAAGGAACCACTGTTCGGCGTATATCCCCATATATATTAAATAGTAGCACTTCACCAGTGCGGTCGTATATTTTTGTAGATTGTTCAACTTGTCGGGTATCAAAACCCTCTACAGATGGAACCTTAAGAGTAGAGGCCCACCAAAATATATATAAGAATATGGCTATAGTTACAATAACGCCCACTGTAGCGAGTATTTTTATAACTTTAACTATAGTTAAGGACTTACCCACCTTTTTTCCACCGATTTTAAACATATATACATAGCGTTATACCATTATTTACCCATAATATCCACAGGTTATTAACTTATTTTACAGAGTTCCGTACTATAGCGACAAATTTTACCTGGGTTTAAAGATGTCTATGTGCTAAGTGAGTTAGTGCTGCTGCTATAGCGTCGTACTCATCATCGTGCTTTATATTCTTTTCTATTTTTACTAGGAGAGGGATCATCGCCATCATCTGCTTTTTATCAGCTCTACCGTTGCCAGCACAGGCCGATTTTATCTGTAGGGGAGTATATTCAAAAATCTCTAAACCATTAGACTTTGCAATATATATTATAGCGCCTATTACTTGAGCTACACTCATTGCCGTTTTCTGATTATTTACAAAATAGAGCTTCTCTATAGCTAGTGCATTTGGCTTATAAGTTTTAATTAGGAGCTCTACCGCGTTGCCTATTAACTCTAAGCGCTCAGGGAAGGGGAGTTGCGCACTAGTCTGTACACAACCAGAGTGTATAAGTTGCTCTTTACTACTAGGCTCCTTTTCCACAATGGCGACACCAAGTCGCTCGTACCCTGGGTCTATACCAAGTATTTTCATAGAGTTATATTGTAGCATGGTGTATACTACTAAATATTGAGCAGGCACTATGACAGATATTAAAAATGACCTTACTGCATACCAGACACCTAATACAGTAAGGTCTTTATTTGAATTTGCAATAACACTATACGGCACACTTATCTTTATCTATGCTGGGTATATACTCTGGGCGGGTGCTAACTATTTATTATATGGGTTGGTAACAATGGTGACATCTCTATTTTTTATTAGAATGTTTACAATACAACACGATTGCTCACATGAGTCTATGTTTAAGAGTCTATTTCTTAATAGGTTGGTGGGCAGGCTGTGCATACTTATCACTACCGTACCATACAGAAGCTGGAAGGCTGAGCATGACTCACACCATGATCATGTGGTAGACATAGAGAAGATAGGTCTCGGTGATGTATCACTATGGACGTTAGAGAAGTATGAGTCTAAAGGCAAGGTGCAGCAAACCTTGTACAGAATATATCGTAATCCATTGTTTTTGCTTGTTATTGCTCCGTTTCTATACTTCTTTCTACGTAACAGGGTGCCAGCTATATATGACAGGAAGATAATAATGAGTGTTGTGCTGACTAATATCGTACTACTAGTTATGTACCTTATACTTGTATACTATCTCGGATTCTGGGCAGTCTTCTTCTCTATGATAATACCAGCATATATAGCCGGCATTATAGGCGTAGGGTTGTTTTATGTACAACATCAGTTTCCTGATGCTCGCTGGTTTACCACACAAGAGTGGTCACATGTGCAAGCAAGTATAGAGGGCAGCTCGTTACTCGTACTACCGCAGCCATTAGAGTGGTTTACTTACAATATAGGCTACCACCACATACACCATGTAGACAGTGGCGTTCCTGCGTATAGGTTAAAGCAGTGCTACCAAGAGGTCGAAGCGGTGGGGAAGAAGAGACCTCTAACACTTATGGAGATACTATCCTCTTTTAGGTTAAGATTGTGGTCGCGTGAACAGAATAAGCTAATAGGAATCAATTAAGGTACTGGGTAGAGCACTACTGTGCATTTGTATACACCTCTTGTACATCGTCTTGTTCATCTAATATTTCTAATAGCTTGCCCAACTTTTCTCCATCAGCTTCGTTAATCTCCGTGTGTGTATTTGGCTCGTAGCCATCGTTACTTTTAGTGAATGCCCATGTAGCAGAGCCAGCCGCCGCTAGCTCTAAGCCTTGCTTACTCAATATATGTCTTATCTCTGGAGTTGTCCGGTTTTTGTTATCTGTCACTGCCTCTATTATTAGGGCTACGCCACCGGGGCCATATGCTTCGTACAACACCTCCTCGAAGTTTGCACCATCAGCACCAGCGCCCTTGGCTACCGCTCTTTCTATATTATTTTTAGGCATGCTTGCTGCCTTAGCGCGGTCTATCACAGAGCGTAGGCCAGGGGAGTCTACGTTACCATCACTCTTTTTTGACTCCAGTGCTATGAGTTGCGCAAGCTTGCCAAATACCTTACTCCTAGCAGCATCAGCTGCACCTTTTTTATGTTTTATTTTACTCCATTTATTGTGTCCTGACATAATATTTATTTAGTATAGTTAGTAATTATTTATGTTAATAATTTTAACAAAAAATAAGTTGCATGGCCAGTAATTATAATGTAGTGTTTAAGTTAGAGTACTTTTCAAAAAACCAATAAGGAGGTTGGATAATGTGCACAAAAGTAATAGGAGTAAGAAGTGTGAACAACTGGACAAAGACTGACGTGCCCATAAGCCACCTAGTTGTTGTGGTTGATAATATGCCAGAGTGGCACACTTGTGGACATCCAGGGTGTAAAAGTCTTGCTACAGAGCCAGATCATATACACTGCCCAGTACATAAGCCTGGTCTTAGGGAGTGGGCAGCTGAGTAACAAAACAAGGAGCGTTGGCAAAATAATGTCTGCGCCCTTTTTTATTTGCTAAGGCATAGGTGGCTATCACTCTTGTTCATTGTCCTTGAATTTAGATGGAAACACAGCCATAGGCCAACCTTTTATTATTTCATTATGTATATATAAAATTGCTTGTAGGTGTTCGTATAGATCTTTTGTAGATTCTATATGGTTATAAAAGTGTGCTTTTAAGTACTCAGCTGCTCTCTCAGCATCGTCTGAGACGAAGAATTCTTGGTCAGTATTCTTAGCCACCGTCTTAACCCAAGGCATTTCTAATAAGTTAGCGTAAGCTTCTTTAGGGAGTCTCCTTTTAGAATATTTACCACGAAATAAAAAATCATTAGTAAGTTTAAACAAATCTTCATTTTCATCAATGGACATTAAGTTTAGGTTAAATAATGCCTCTTGTCCGCCTTCTAGGAATAATCCATCTTGGTCAAGTTGTTGCTTTGGGTGTGTGGCATTATGTACAGGCTTGCGTAATATAACTGGAAACATTGGTGCAAGAGCCGGCATGTATATGTTTGGGTATGCACGAGCACCCCAGTACTCCTCCGCAACATCTGCAAACTGCTCTATTGATCTGATTACTTCGTAGCCACCTTCATGCGAGTTATCATAAATAGACACCGGAGACTTAGCAGGGTCGTAAGTATCTTCCGCAACATCTAGTATGGATTCACCGATCTGTATGGCGTTTTGAAAAAACTTTTTATTTTGTATTACCCATATAGGTTTTATAATGCCTCCCTCTTTTATAAATTTTCGTATAGCCTTAATACCAGGCATTGTCGGATTGTTTATCTTTACTAGTAGCTTTTTATACACGTATCTATTTATTTCTAAACAGCGTCCAACAGGGTAGGAGTCAGTGTAGTTTCTGTGTGCGTCTTTCTTACTGCCTTTTATAGCCATATCCGCTTCTTTGCGCAATATTTGTATGTCGTTAATTATGGCCTCTCGGTTTGGTAGTATCCATTCTTTAGTTAGGTGTTTCTGCTTCTCGCTCGCCGGCACCATTACAGCATCTAAGTTATCTATACCCTCAAAGCGTTTATTTTTAGGTATAAGGCTTTCTATCATACTTATTTATTCAAATGCTTTATAGCTGCTGTGGTGGCTACTCTTCCGCGTGGTGTGCGCTCTAGGAGTCCTAGCTGTATTAAGTATGGCTCGTGCACCTCTTCTATAGTGTTTGCATCTTCTCCTGTGGCTGCAGCCAATGTAGAGAGTCCTACTGGACCATTATTAAACTTGTTTATTATGACATCTAGCAGCTCTCTATCAGAGTGGTTGAGTCCGAGCTCATCAACCTCTAAGAGCTCTAGGGCTTTATGTGCGGTGTCAGAGTCTAGTGTGCCACCGTTTACCTCTACAAAATCACGACAACGCTTAAGTAGATAGTTGGCAATGCGCGGGGTGAAGCGACTACGCTTGGCTATCTCATTTATTGCTGAGTCCTCTAGCTTTACCCCTAGTATCTTAGCGCTGCGCTTTAATATCTCCTCTATTTCTTCTTTATTATAATACTCAAGACGGAAAGAGCCGCCAGAGAAGCGACTACGTAATGGTGCTGAGAGTCCAGCCACTTGAGTGGTGGCTGCCACAAGAGTAAAGGGCGGTAGCTCTAGCTGTAAAGTGCGGGCTGATGGGCCCTTGCCTATAATAATATCCAAGGTACCACTCTCCATAGCAGGGTATAGCACCTCCTCTATGGCTTTATTAAGCCTATGTATCTCATCTATAAATAGTATGTCACCCTTATTAAGGTTGGTTATTATTGAGGCTAAGTCACCGACCTTTTCTATAGCTGGGCCACTAGTAAGCTTCATCTGTGCCCCTAGTTCACGGGCTATAAGGTGGGCGAGTGTTGTCTTGCCAAGTCCTGGAGGGCCGTAGAAGAGTATGTGCTCAGGTGGTAGCTTGCGAGCCTTGGCGGCTGTGAGTAGTATATGTAAGTTATTCTTAACCCTCTTTTGGCCTATATAGTCAACCCAGGCACTTGGTCTAAGGTCGGAGTCCAGAGAGCCTGACTTAGGCGAATCTGTATGGCCCTTGTCAGTGTTGATGTTTTGGTTATTAGGTGTTGACATGTTGCAACTTGTGTGCTATTATCGTGCCCGTTAGAGCATACAATTCTCTAAATGACCCACAATATGAATCTGGTCAAGGAAGAAGCGGTATAAGGTTTCGACCAAACTACTGCGACTATCCTCAGATTATATTCAGCTTTCATTATTGTTTCTCTCCCCGAGATTCACGAAAGTATCATTTAGAGAATTGTGTGCTTTTATTATACCACAGCAATTCTTACAACTGACACTACCAGAGAGGAGAGCAGTAGGCAAATTAAATAATAGTTAGAAAACAAACCTTGCTAACTGGCAATAGACTAAATGGCTTACTCTCTAAACAAATCCTCAGTAAGGTCAACTACTCTAGTTAATTCTTCTAAACTTGTGATACCCTCAAGGGCCTTTACTATGCCGTCCTCTGCCATGCGGCGTATACCTTGTGGCTTGGCTGCACGCCATATATCAGCTTCACTAGGGTTATTACGCACAGCCTCCTCTACAGCTGGGTCTACTAGTACAGCTTCGAGTATTGCAACTCGGCCCTTGTAGCCACTCTTGCCACATTTGTCACATCCTCCATCAGCTGGGTGCCATAGAGTATCTCTGTTAGTTGGTAAGTCTTCAGGTCGTGGTATGTTTTTTAAAATCCTTCCAACTGTCTCTTGCTCTTGCTTGTCCATAGGCTTAGACACTCGACAATGCTTGCATAATCTACGAGCAAGTCTCTGAGCCATAGACACTGAGAGTGCTGCACCTATACTCTCTGGCGCAACGTCTAAGTCTATAATGCGGGGGAATGTTCCGGCAGCGTTGTTGGTGTGTAAAGTAGAGAATACAAGGTGGCCGGTAAGTGCAGCATTAACCGCTGTGGAGGCTACATCAGGGTCTCTAATCTCACCAACCATTATTACATCTGGGTCTTGGCGCAGTATGGCGCGCAGTCCATCAGCAAAGCTATAATTTTTAGTTATTTGAGTCTGTACTATTCCAGGTAGGTGGTACTCTATAGGGTTCTCAAGGGTTATAATCTTAATGTCAGGACTGTTTACTTTATTTAAGAAGGCATACAGTGTAGTAGTCTTACCTGAGCCTGTGGGTCCAGTGTTTAGTATCATGCCATTTGGTTTGCTTATTTCGTAGAGGAAGAGCTTTTTAAGGTGCTCATCCATACCTACGGCGTCAATATCTAACCCTAAGGCTGCTGGATCTAAGATACGTAGCACGATGCTCTCGCCATATGCCCCAGGTATCACCGAGGCTCGTATCTCTATCTCACTCTCGCCAACTTTAATACTGAAGCGGCCATCTTGTGCGGTGTTAGACACATTTATCTTCATGCCTGCTAAGAGTTTTATACGAGAGCGCAAAAGCTTGTATACATCACTATCAAAATCCATGACGTTAGTAAGTACACCATCAAGCCTGTAGCGCACATGTATATAGGAGTCCTCGGGCTCTATGTGCACATCAGAGGCGCCAAGTGCCAAGCTGCCACCTAGTAGTACTTCAAGTATACGCGATACTCGGTGTGATTTAGAGCTTGCTAGTGCCTCGCCTATGTTTACCTTTATGTCCTCTATGTTTTTTAGGTCGGTCTGCATAGAGGTTATAGTCTCAGACGACAGGTTAAGTACACCTCCCTCAGCTGCTGCGGCATACGAGAGGTCCTTATAATGCCCCCACGCATGCTCAAGACTGCGCACAGAGACCATAAAAAGCTTCACATCATAACCAAGGCTCTTAACTCTCTCTATCTTCTCTATAGTGTCGGCTCGCTTAGGGGAGCGAGCAGCTATATATACAGTCTTTACCACCATTTTAAAGGCTGCTAATTCAGACTCTCTTGCGTCTGCTTCAGGTATTAATTTTAAGGCGTCTGTGCTTATACCTTGGCGAGTTAGGTCTACATAGCCCACTCCATATTTTTTAGAGAGTATCTGAGCGAGGCTCTCCTCCTCTTTGATGTGTAGCTCCTCTAGGCGGGCTGTTTGTTTAGTATCATTAAATTGTACAGACATTATTATAATGATAACATGCAACCATGGAGCGCAGAGAGTATATAGTGAATAATGAGCAGAGCATGCAAGAGTTAGTACTTGAGGTACTAAACCGAGCTCACTTGCTTGCAGCACCTACTGCTGCAGTCTTGGCACTTAATGGTGACCTAGGTGCTGGCAAAACAACCTTTACAAAAGCCTTAGCTAAAGAACTGGGCGTACAAGAGTCAGTAACCAGCCCAACATTTGTAATACAAAAGTCATATGACATACAAAAAGATAACAGCAATTTCAAAAAAATAGTGCATATAGACGCCTATAGACTAGAGAGTGGGGCAGAGGCCGAGGTACTTGGCTTGACTGCGACCATGGCAGACAGCACAAATTTAGTGGTAATAGAGTGGGCAGAGAACATTAAGAGCGCGCTGCCGCAGAGTGCTATAAGTATAGACTTTAAATATATAAATGAGACAACAAGAGGAGTGACGATTTGTTCATAACTATTGACAAATAGAGAATCGTGTGGTAAAGTATTCAGCAAGTGGGGGGATTGTTTTTTTGAAAATAACCTGTCTTGTGTCCCTCACTACACAAGAGATGGTTTAAATAAATATGGAGAATATCAAAATGAAACGTTTTTGGGTTGTATTTGCGGTACTTTTTTCTCTTTTGATGGCCAGCGCAATCGCGCCGGTATCAGCTGGTAATGTTAATTCTGTACAAAATATTGTACAGAAAACGGATGAATTTCAAGGTTTGGTAAAAGTCGCGATTGGCGACTTTGGGAAACTAATTCCAGAAATGAAGGTCGAAGAAAAAAAGGGCAACAAAAAAGTCTCACCAGACATGGTGGTGAAAATAAAAAAAGTGGCTGGTAAATTTAACATCCTTGTCGTTGAAGGGATGACCTTAGTAGAGGAGTACTCTGTTATTCGTGACCGCCTGGTGTCAGAACTCCTGGTCTGCGGGAAGAAGAATGATTACCAATGCATCCTTGAAAAAGGAGAACAGGTTGTCTCAATTGGTGACATGCATCTGCGCATGGTCGAGCAGCTAGCAACGCTTCATTTTTATGGCCAAATCTTTACGAAAATAGATAACCTATATTATTGAATATAAGTTTTCTAAGAAGGCTTGGCAGGGTGGTGATAAGTCACCCTGCCGTAAAGCACCTATCCAGTTGATTCTAATATAATAGAATTGGCTCGGTA